>Ga0209417_1001183_pt1 | contig 49990 bp, 41 predicted proteins | sample RifGroF2_FD_184002 | JGI IMG/M metagenome (GOLD analysis project Ga0209417, IMG submission 184002) | Groundwater microbial communities from Rifle, Colorado, USA - Groundwater F2 (SPAdes) (version 2) | ecosystem: Environmental > Aquatic > Deep subsurface > Groundwater | place: Rifle, Colorado...
CATAACCCCGTTATGCAAGGCGCATCACGACCTCTGCCATCTCGGCCTCATCGCAAACGAAGAGAAGCAACCTTACGAGTGGCAACTCCTCGCTTTTCCGGATACAACAAACCCCAAATACGAAGTGGACCAGCTCGTGCAGGCATACAAGACGGGGTGAAACCGCCCTTTGCGAAAATTCGCCGTAGCTCAATTTGCGCTGGTTGCGAATCCACCAACCTTTGTGCAACTCGTGCAGGCGCCGCCCTACCGTTCGACATCCTCCGCTCCGCGAATGCTCGCCAGGCCCTCGCTCATTCCGCCGCGAACCCTCCCGTATTTCACATGATTCCTTTTTTGCGTAATCAGGTAAGTTAATGCCGAGTATCCGAGAATCAAGAACGGAATCATCAAGAATGTCATATCCATTTCGAGCATCACGTTGAAAAATGCGTGGAGCACAATCGCATAGAATAATCCTTGTGTTCTTTTTTCTTGAGCGAAAATCGTGGACGACCTTAAATTTAATATATTATGCAGAAGTTTTATAAATGGGTGCCTTTGCGTCCTGATTTCTTCTTGATAAACGGGCTCCGCGAAATATGCCAAACCGTAATAATAGCCGTAGATGCCGGAGAATAAGATATGAGCAAATGTCGAGAAAACCGATCTGAAAACAAACGACAGATAAAGCGTATCTATCCCCTGATAATGCCATATGTAGAAAAAATACATCGTGTTCTCTATAAACGAAAAACCCAGCGCGGCAACAATCGCGTATTCGATCGAGTCGTCTATGCTTTTAAACCTGCCGTTATCCACGGTTTTAACGGCCAAATGTTTCATATATTCCTCTATCATTCCAACCAGGAAGAAACTAAGAAGAGTGCTTAACGGCAAATACAAAAGCCCGGTAAATCCAAGCACGTTACCGCTATATTCGTCGAAGTAATTAAACAGATTCAACTCGGGAAAATATTGCCAGCTCAATTTGTATAAAATAATCGGTGCCACCGACACCATGCCCGCAATAAATGTAAGTATCACGGTCCCTACCGGCTCACCGCTTCGCTTCAAAAAGATATATCCCCACATGATTACAGGTATAATAGCGAGGAAGGCGCAAATAATGATTTTGACGAGATGAGAATCCATGGGGGATAGGACGTTAGGGCTTTCAGATGCCATACTGCCCTGTTATTATAACATCTTTACGCCTCTTTGGCAATTACTCCGTTCGAGGCTGTCAGAATTTGGACATCTTTACCGAAAAGGCCGATATGTTCCCTGCAGGTGGTTGTGATGAAAGATTGATGATCCAGTATCGCCGATATCAAATGCTCCTGATGAGCATGGTCGAGCTCCGAAAAAACATCGTCGAGAAGCAGTACCGGTTGTTGGCCCGTGAATTCGCGTATAAGTTCGAGTTCAACAAGTTTCATCGCCAATACCGCGGTACGAAGTTCTCCCCGGGAGCTGAATTTCTTCATGTCTTCGCCGTTCAAGAGAACTTTGAAAGAGTCTCTGTGAGGACCCAAATGCGTAACACCCTTTTCGAGATCTTTTGCATAAGACTCTTTTAGGCGCAGGAGGTACTCTTCGATGGTTTGCGGGTGTTCTTGGTATTCGATTCCGATTTTATCGTTAGAGGTAGAAAGTTTTTGATATTTTTCGTTTATTTTTTTTGAAAAATACGCAATGATTTCGGCTCTTTTCTCCCAAATTTGGAGCCCGAACTCGGCAAGTTTCTCGTTCCAGACTTCCAAGTGGGCGCCTCCGGAGAGGAGGGCTTTATTCCTGTTGTATAAGGCTTTTTTGTAGGTCAGAAAAACGTCGAGGAAATCTTTGTAGGTTTGAATTGCGATCATGTTGAGATACTTTCTTTTATCGTCGGGCTCGCCTTTTATTATCTTGATATCTTCGGGGGTAAAAAGAACAACGTTCAAATTGTTCAGATATTTTTTTATGTCGGTTACCGCTTTGTCTTTTTTATATTTTTTCTGTTTAAAAGGCACCAGACCGAAAGCTATTTCCAGTTCTTTTTCTTCTTCGTCGTTTATCATGCCCTTAATTCTGCCGTGCTCTCTATCTTTCATTATCACTTCTTCGAAATTTTGCGTTTTGAAAGATTTTGTCAGGGCCAAGAAATAGACGCTCTCAAGTAAGTTTGTTTTGCCTTGAGCATTTTCACCTATGATAACCGTAACTTTTTTTCTCGGGTCGAAAGAGATGTCGAGAGAACTTATGTTGCGGAAGTTTTCGAGTTGGAGGGATTTTAGGAACATATGCGAAACCATTTTAGCAGATTGACACATCCTCGACACCGGAATAAGATTCTTTTGCTTAAGGACATGCTTTTGAGAAGCTGTTTCGTAGGGAATGAAGGCCTCGGACTGAAAGCCTTCTGAAACAGGTCTTAAAAAGTACTCCCTTGGGAAGTAAAAAATTCGTTATAAAGTGCCCCGCTAAGCGTGGGAAACAAGGTGGAACCGTCCCGCTAAGCGGGACCCTTGTAGATAATTTCTACGAGATATTTAACAATAAACAACATGTCAAAAGAGAAAAAGACATTCCCGGTCGAAACCATGCGTCACTCGTGTTCGCATATACTTGCGCAAGCTGTCGTGCAGATGTTCCCCGAGGCCAAGTTAGCTATCGGTCCCGACGTTGAAAACGGGTTTTATTATGATTTCGATTTGCCGAGAACCCTTATCCCGGAAGATTTGGCGCTACTGGAGAAAAAAATGAGGCAGATTTTTAAACAAACTCAAAAATTCGCGCAAAAATCTCTCCCTGTAGATGAGGCGATTTCGATTCTTCATCAATCCGGTCAGACTTACAAAGTCGAGATGGCAGAAGAGCTCAAAAAACAAGGCGAAAATCAGATCAGTTTCTATGAAAATATCGCGCAAAACGGAGAGGTCGTATTTATAGACATGTGTAAAGGTCCTCACGTTGAGCACTCCGGGCAAGTCGGAGCTTTCAAGCTCACTTCAATCGCCGGCGCGTATTGGCGCGGGGACGAAAAGAACAAGATGCTTCAAAGAATTTACGGTGTTTGTTTCGCAACTCAAGCCGAACTCGATGAACACATAAAAATGGTCGAAGAAGCTAAGAAACGCGATCACCGAAAACTCGGCAAGGAGCTCCAGCTTTTCGCGTTTGATGAAGATGTCGGACCGGGTTTGCCACTTTGGATGCCAAAGGGCGGTGCGCTGATTGAGATTTTGGAAAATTTGGCAAAAAAAACGGAAGACCGATACGGATATGTCAGAGTTAAAACGCCTCATCTTGCGAAAGAGTCCATGTACAAAAAAAGCGGTCATCTCCCCTATTATCAAGAGTCTATGTTCCCGCCGATGGATGTTGATGGAGTTAAGTATTATTTAAAAGCGATGAACTGCCCGCATCATCACAAAATTTTTGCGGCCGTGCCGAGAAGTTATCGTGAGTTGCCTCTGAGATTAGCGGAGTATGGAACTTGTTATCGCTATGAACAAACCGGCGAGCTGTTCGGGCTTATGAGGGTCAGGTCTTTGCAAATGAATGATGCGCATATTTATTGCACCGAGGAGCAGTTTGAGAAAGAGTTCCAGTCCGTAAATGAGATGTATTTGGAGTATTTTAAAATTTTCGGCATAGAAAAATACGTGATGAGATTTTCGACTCATGATCCCAAGAAACTCGGCGAGAAATTCGTGGATGAACCCGCGCTGTGGAAGAAAACCGAGGACATGGTCAGAAATGTCTTGATTAAGACAAAAACTCCGTTTATCGAAGTGCCGAACGAGGCGGCGTTTTACGGACCGAAGATAGACGTGCAGGTTTGGAGCGCTATCGGCAAAGAGTTCACTCTCGCAACCAATCAGGTGGATTTCGCAGTGCCGAGAAGATTCGATTTAACTTTCATAAATGAGGAAGGGAAATCAACGACTCCGCTTTGCATACACAGAGCTCCGCTCGGGACTCACGAGAGATTTATCGGATTCTTGATTGAACATTATGCGGGGGCTTTCCCTGCTTGGCTTGCGCCGATACAAGCGAGGATTTTGCCGGTAAGCGAGAAGTTTTATCCTTACGCTAAAGAAGTTTTTGACGATTATAAACGAGCCGGATTCAGAGTTGAAATTGATGATTCCGACGAAAGTTTGGGCAAAAAAATTCGCGATGCGGAAATGCAAAAGATTCCTTACATGCTCGTAGTTGGCGAAAAAGAGGTCGAAGGGAAAACTGTCGCGGTAAGAGATTACGCGACGAAGAAACAGGATGTTATGAAGACAAGCGAGTTTGCGAAGGTTTTGGGCGCCGGGAAGAAGATTTAGGGTTTCGGAGCCGCCGCTACGGGAGCCGCCGGAGCCACGTGCGCTTTTCCGGCGATTTCGTCTTCTATCTTTTTGCCGTGTTCGCCGCGAAGCCTTTCCAGCCTTGTGCGAACACCGCCGATTCCGGCTTTTTTTATCAGTGCGGCATGATCTTCTTTTATTCTGGCTCTCATGTGATTGAAGTTGGCTCTGCCGATTCCCGTTTTCATGGCATTCTTTATAAATATCTCGGTTGACTCGTGCAGTTCATCTACGGTTCTCGGCGGCTTGTTGCCGAAAACATTATCTCCGTACTTTTTCTGCATTGCGGCTACCATTTCCGGAAGCTTTTCTTTCGGTTCCACATCCGATTTATATACATAATCGAAGAATTCTTCATCAAACATTCCAATATATTCTTTTATCGTGTTCACATAGTCTATAGTTCTCTTGCCGGATGTGAATCCCGCATCCGTTTTCCCTCCGTCTTTCGCCAAATTCGTTGCATCCATCCCTCGTCCATACGAACCTCCGTATATGTACGTGGAGCGCGGTTCTCTTTCTTCCATCCCTCTCCATCTGAAATATCTTCGATCGTCGGCATATACCCTGTTGTTGGTGATGCCGTCAAACACCATGAACGCTCCGACAAATCTTGCGAATTGTTGATACATACCGGCTTCGCCCTCCGTCCCGAGTTCGTCGCCAAATTCAATCATGTTGTCCAGATATTGCAAGAAACCTACCGTGCCGTTTTGCAAACCGGTAGGAGGCATTCTCGCACCTTGCGCGTTTTCTTGAAGAATAGATTTCATTGTGTTCATATCGCCCGCGCCGAACCAGCCCGTCGCATCATCATGATCTTGTCCGACACCTTGTTGTAAGGCTTTGCCTACGCGCTGATAAACTTTCGGGATATGCAATATGTCCGTATACCACCATTTGTGGAATGCGGCGCCGGGTTCGTTTAAGTCCCAGTCCATTTTCGCCCATTCTTTGATGTCTCCTTTGGTGGGCCTTTCTCCTCTTTTCGTGTCGGAGCCGAAAAGATCTATGATCGGATATTCGTTGATATGTTGCGAGCTGAATTTCGACAAAGTACCCCATGGCAACAGCCCGCAAGCCACACCTTGTATGAGGTAGTATATTTTTGATTCAGGACTACCTTTGCCTTTATCAATGCCGTAATGAATGAGTTTTTCGAATTTGTGCGGGTCTATTTTCGGTGTATGTCCGTGGCTTTTTTCTTCTTTGTATGTTTTCAACATCGTTTTCATGGCACCGTCTATACCGCCGGCAGATTCGGCCGTTTGGTCGCAGTAACTGTTATATTTTTCGCGCGCGCTGGTCGCGTTCGTACCGTTTTCCTGTACCCATGTTTCGTAAGTGTCGAAATCCCACAAATAACCGATCGCTTTCGAGAGTTTCTCTTCGAACATGTGCTTGTTTATGGTTTCACCTTCGGGATTATCAATGTTGAATTGCACCGAGCCGTGAGTGAAGTACATTAATTGCTGCCAGAATTTCGTATTTTCCCACCCCATCCTGCCGTGATGACAAAGAAGCTTGATGCAAGCTTTGAATTCGTCTTTGTTTCTGGTTGTTTCCATTATTTCTTTTATCATCCATGCGTCTTTGTTTTTATATGCGTTTTCGTATTGTTCGACTTCTTCGATTTCGGAATGCTCTTTTATTCTTGAAAACTCATTCGAGGCGGTTTTAAGCGGACCCGGCAAATCTTTCAATAGTTTTGCGCCGAAATCACCCATGTTTTCATCCGTTCTTCTTGTATATTTTCTTTTTGCCCATTCCACGAGTTTTTCACCCATGTGTTTAAAGTCTTGGAATGAGAGGAAATAAATTTGAAACTTTTGCGTCGGGCGCATTTTGTTATTAAGATTCGAGATGTAGCCGTCGATCATCTTGTCATATTCGGGGAGTCTTTCAGTCAATGCTTTTTCCGGCTCTTCCATATTTTTCGTCATCTCGTCTATCATGTCTTGGGCCGTGAGCATTGCGGCTTTTCTCGAAATATCGTTGGCTTGCGGATGTTCTATAATCTTTATGTAATCGGCGATTCCGAGTTTCACCTCTCGTTTGTTGCCTTCTTCGTCCACCAGGTTGGCAAAATTAATATTTCCGTCTTTTAGCAATGCGTCCAAATCATCATCGCTTATCCCCGATGACAAAGATTTTTCGAATATATCGGAGATGTTCGTCCAGTCTTTTAAGGTTTTTTCCGCCTCTTCCACTTGTTTGAAATGCGCCTCTTTCAAATCTTTTCTGCCGGACGATCCCAAACTCTTCTCTATCGCGGGTCTCACTTCGCCGGTTATTCTGCCGAGAAGTCTGTTCGCTTGAGCCGCAAGCTTTTCCGCTATCGAGTCAACTTTTTCTTTTTTATCCTTCCTGAGTTTTTCGAGTTGTTCTTTCAAAGAACTTACGTCGAGAGTTTCCGCTTTTTTATCGTCATCGGCGACTTCACCCGCGGATCCTCCGAGCGCTTTTATCGAGCTCATCAGTTTGGATCTCATGCCAAGCTCATCGGTGAAATCGTTTTCCACTTTTATGCCGTCCAATTCCGCAGACGACATGGGAATCCCATATTTTTCGGGAGATATCAGGTACCAATGTCCCACTATGAAAAGTCCGACGTCTGAGGTCGAATCATCAAGCGATTCAAGTTCGTTTCTCGCTTTCTCCAAGACCCCTCTTTTACGACCGTTCTTTTCCGCTTGTATGTGCTTTCTTAATATTTTGGCGACTATTTTTTTCAAAATCTCCGGGTCGCCGGATTTTATGCCGTGAGCAAGCAAGTAAGCTTTCAATGCGGATAGCGCCGTTTCCAAATCGGATGCTCCTTCGCATTGACGTTGGAGTTCGACGATTTCTTCCGAAGGCTCGTACAATCTGTCGTAATCTTCGGCGTTGTCAGGGTTGTGTTCTCGCAATATTCGCGCCTTTTCGGGTTTCGATTTACTGGCTATACGTTCGAGGATTTCCAACGTTTTTCTCATCCCGGCGATTTTCTTTTTCAAATCTTCTCCTTTGTGAGTGTCTTTTGCCGGCGACTCTTCGAGTTTTTTCAACTTCGCTTCGATTGTCGCGTCTATTTTTGCAAAAACTTCTTGTTCCGCTTTTCTTTTCCGTTTTTTCGTTTCCTCCAGCATGGCTTTTACTATTTGAGTGGCGTCTCCTTTGATCGCCTCCTCGTCTGTAACTCTTTGCATATCGTCGTTTAGTCCGAGGACTTTTCTGGCGGAATTCAATTTTTGTTTAAATTCTTCAAATTTCCTTAAGGCTTCCGGATCGGTACCGGGCACGAACCATGCGTGTTCTTTTGTGATCATCATTCTAAGCATCCACTCAAGAAATTTCGCGTGGTAACTGTATGCGTTCATCTCTTTTATATCGTTATCCATGTCGCTCAATAACCGCCCGTCTTCTTTTTCGACGTAAGCTCCAAGTTCTCCTCTGAGTCTTTTTAAGTTTTCAAATTCGCTGTCGTAATTCTCTTGCGCCTCTCTTGCCAAGCTGGCGTCATCCGGAAAATCAATCGAGTCATCCACGGTTGGCGGTGGCGTTATCGGCGTCCCACCCGGAGGAGGAGTCGTGTTGGCATAAATCAATCTGCCTTCTTTGAAAGGATTTTTTTCGGGGTTAAGCAAGTTGTGAAGATTTATTTGGAACATTTAATTTATGAGTTTGGGGTTACCGGTGGTTCCGCCGGTGGCGTAGCTCCGGGGGCAAGTGCAGGTGCGGGTGTCGCCGGAGTTGTATATAAAGTAGAATTTGTAACTTTTACTTTGCCGCCCCCCATGTCTGCAAACTCTGTTTGTAACGGTTTTTTGCCTAATACGATTTTGATTTGTTCGTCTGTTAACATTGTTGTGCCATCTTTTTGGAACATCTTCCCTCTTAAGCCGCTAATGTCGGCTCCCTGCTGATATGTCGTTCCGCCACTGGCTATCACCTTATCCACGGTCACAGCCGTTCCGCCTGTAGCGGCCGCGGCATCTCCGGCTCTCGCCCTGTCGGTACTCGTACCCGATTCGGGCTCCGTTGTTGCGTCTGCGGTTCCTTTTGCAAATTCAACATCTTCGAAACTGACACCGGGGAATGCGTCTTGTACATTTTTCTTATGTGTTTTGTACCAAGCTTCGAATTGGTGAAGTCCACCGATGCCGTCAAGTTCTTTAACCCCCGCCGCTTTAAGAGCTTCGATGGCTTTATTCGCCTGCTGATCATCGGAAAGTCCTCCTTGTATCCATTGTTTCACTATTTCCCCTTTCTCCGGCGTAGTCCCGCTATTGAATTTGGTCATCAAATTATCAAATCCCGCGCTTTGATCGCCATAAAATTTGGGCATCCATTCGGCCGCGTATGTGCCGACTTTTTTACTGCTCAACATCTCCGGAAGCGCATATACTTTGTTAAGCATTCCACTGATATCCGCGAAGCTGAATTGCTCGGCCTCTTTGCCTCTCGTCATAACCGGCACAATAGGTACGTATTTGAGCAATGAGGCTGTGAATTTCACCGCTCTGGTACCGGCGTCTTTGATGCCGTTGGTTATAGAATTTGCGATTGTTTTGTCGGCCGCGCCGAATACGCCCAGCCATACAACCGCGACCGCGATACTCGCTATCATCAATTGTTGGATGTCGCTAATATTTGTTGAGAGCAGTGCGCCCGTAGCGTCTCCCGATGTCAGATCGCACATTTTCAAGTTGCCGAGTCCTCCGACTTCTATACCGCCGCTTCCGCTGGATTTTACCTGGCTTGTCATCAAATAACCTACGGACATCGCCAAGCCGATGGCTATCGGCGCCATTACGTGCTGTAAGAATTTTTCTCCGATTTTCAACTCCGAGACGTATTGGCCTATTTGCGGCACGACGTAAGTCAGCGCCATGATCGGCGACATGGCTATTACGAGCCATAAAACGACCAGCCTTGCCAGCAAGACTATAAGTAACGCAACATAGGCGAAACCGAAAACTATATACATTATTATCGAGAACAGAGTGTTTATCGTGAGATCTTTGAGTGTTACCGTAGATCCCGACGACGATACTTCGGTAAGCCTGTTAAGACTCCCCAAATTCACCGCCATTACCAAGCCGATATTGTTTTGGTCCATCTTGGAGAAGAAATTTTCACCCCAAGAGTTTAATTTGGGTCCTATTTGGGCGGTACCAGTACCGGTAGACGTCCATTCCATGTCACCACATGCCATATCGTCAGATGTAAAGTTCCCATCCGTTCTTTTTGTGCCTTTACAGCAAAAAGCTTTGGCTATTAACCCGGCTTTTTCATAATCCCAATATTCGCTTTCGTTACATTCGTCGATGCTCGCTGAAGATGATGTGGTTGATGCTGTATTAACCGTTGATCCCGTCTCGTCGCATCCCGCACTCGCCTCCGCCGCGCTTTCACAATTAAGTAGCGCCGGATTTGTACATATATATTTCTCCATATCCGCTTGCATATCCGCCGACTTATCTTGCGTCACCGAATCAGCAATATCGTAAACTGCGATGGTTACCACGTTCGCGGCATCCAATATCACTTTGCACGCGAAGAACGAGAAGTTTACGGCAACCAACGCTATAACGAATTTCGGAAGTATCGTTTTGAGAGCCATGTTGCCTTCTCCGCCCAGGCCCGTAACGTTATAAAACGCTATGACGAGCAATATGAATACGAAAATTATATTCACCAAATTCCTGATAACCACCCATATTTCTCTAAGCCTGTCTCCCGCACCGACTCCGAAAATCAGATCGTTGTCCATCAAACTGCCCACCAACATAAGTACCGGCCAAAATACCGCATGTATCAGTCCGAATCCCATGTTTACTTTTTGCTGGATTTGCATCATTGCGTCGTCAAGAGCGCTTGATATCGTGGATGTCGCCTCTACGGTGTCCGAATATATCAAGCATGAAGCTACGAATATGATCGCCGCAACCGGCATTATCAGATGAGGCTTCAACGCTTTTCTTAGGATTTTTCCGATTTTGAGAAGTATATTTTTCATGTTTTTAAGTTGTTCCGCCGGATAACATCGATCCGATTATCGCGGTTATTCCCATCCCGCCTCCGACCACCGCCGTCGCGATACCTTTCCCGCTCGTCGCTTTGGCCAGAAATGATTTTTTGCCTTGCGTGGCGACGCTCTGTTGTCTTGCCTCCATATCCGCGATTTCTTGCGCTTTTTGCGCCATGTCTTGCGCCAGTTCGTCATTGTAAGCCTCCATGTTTTGCTTTTCCGCTTGCGCTTGTCTCATTTCGGCAACCGTTTCCGCGGGTTCCTTTTTAACGGTTTCTTTTATCTCGGTTTTTTGCGGTTGTATCGGTTGCCTTGTCGTAATTTCCTCCTGAATTACGTCTTTTCTCGTCCTCTTTTTCGGAGATCTTAACCTTTGAGGCATGTCCATTCCGCCCGCGGTCGTTTCAAATTCGAATTTGTAACTTTCGTCTTTTTTCCCGCCAAAAATTCGCGGCAATAAAGATTTTTGTCGCTGAAACGCATCTTGTCGCCTTGAGTCTTGCAATGCCATATTCGCACCGAAAGCCGCGTTCATGAATTCGTTTTGATTGTGCATTTGCGCGATTTCCGAAACCGTATCTTTCAAAAACTCGTTCGGATCAAAATCATCACCGAGAGATATCTCTCCGGAAAGGAATTTCGCGAGTGAATTCATCTTTCGCGGTTCATCTTTTATTTTTTCGACTTTATCCAAAATCCTTTTTTGGACATCTTCCATCTTGGGGAAATAACGCTCGAGATATTTTTTCATAATTTCCCTTATCGCAGAACCCGGATCGGTGGAACCCCACGCATCCGCAAGCTCATCTCTGTTGAGCATGAGGTCGCGCATGGCCGGTATAAGCCTTTCGTCGAGTATCCTTTGAGTTTTGGGATTAAGTTCGTTCATTTTTTACACGGTTACAAATTGACTTTTTTCGATTTCTTCAAGATAAGCTTTCTGATCGGGAACTCTGATTTTTTTCATATCCGAGTAGATTGATTCGTACCACCCCGATATCGTTTCGAGCATTAATTTTTCTTCCGTCACTCCATCCATTTCCGATGGAGGATTTTCAATCCCCAGTCCCGCAAAAGTTGTCGCCTTGAATCCGCCTTTTTCGTGTTTCTCGTTTATTTTTTCAAAACCGTCGTTAATCGTCGGCAAATTGTCCTTGAACCATTTCCCGAGTTCCGGACGATTCAGGTAACTTTTCTTAAATTTTGTTTCTTTTTCCGCTTGAACTTCGCGAGCTTTTTCTTCATCCGTTTTCGACGCACCTGCGGCCAGCCTTCTAAGTCCGCCTTCCGTAACCACCTCGTACAAAGCCGCTCCGGTCGCCAAACCGCCCCACATCGGGACGTTTAGCAGCACTCCTTCCACATCTTTGTTTTTCGCGTTTATCACCAAGTTCAAAACCGCGATCGCTATAGCCGCTCTTCCGACTATTTCATATCCGAGAATATTCATGTATGACATGTAATGTTTAGCGATATTCGAGTGGAACATTTTATCGAAATTTTTACTCGCGTCTTTTTGCATTTCCACCATCTCTTCTTGTCCTTTTTGATAAGTGCCTTCGCTTTTCGCTTTGCCGTGCATCGCCAAAACATCCGACGACAACCCTTCGGCCGATCCGATCAGTTGATCGGTTTGCATAACCGTGAAATACCCGATTTTCGTCATTTCATGTATTACGCGAGCTCCGTCGTCGCCATATTTTTCAATAAGCGCCTTCCCCACTTCGTGCCTTTGAGCTGACGTCAAAAGCATCGCCGCCGACAAAACCGCCGTCTTGCCGATCGCCGCAATTTCATCTTCCATTTTGCCTTTCCCCGATAAATCTATCGTGAAAGCGGATGTATCCGATTTTGAAAGATTCACCATTCTTTCGGCGACATCTTCGTAATCCGTTTTTTCAAGTTGTTTTCCTTCTTCAACTTTGCTTATCACGTCAAACATTTTTTTATCTTTTTTGTCCGCTTTTTCGTAAACCGTTCCGTCGTTGACCGTATTGACAAGTTCGCGCAAATCCATGTTTTTCAAGATTGCGAACCCGTATTTTACGAAATCTATCATTTCCGTTTTCGTATCTATCAATTTCGACTTGCCTTCGCGACTGCCGTAAGCTTTGAGCGTATCGGTATATCTCTCGTGCAATTTCGCCAGTTCGTCTTTGTGTTTGGTTTTGATTTCCGTTTTCGCTTTTTGGTACGCTACGTCGGTTGAACTTTTTTCCGCGGCCTGTTTTTGTTCTATATCTTTTGCCGCAGTTAATCTGACCGAATCTTCCCTGAATTCTTGCAAAACGTTATCTCTGATAAAATCTCCTTTCGCTTTCGCCCGCAGTCCCATATCCATCACGTCATCCAATCTTTTTTCGAATTGATCGGATGCTTTTTGGGACTCTTCTGCGAGATCCTTATCGATCTTTGTGTCTTTTGGAGTCATTTTTATAATTTAAAAGCCCTGACCAGCATATCGAGAAAATTTTCTTCTTTGCCCTCCCATTCGGGAAGTTGCGTAAGAAGTGTTTTTCTAACTTCCACGGGGTCGTAATCCGCAAGTTGTATAATCAAATCCGCCATATGTTTTTTTGCGAATCTGACATGTAAAGTTTTTACAAACGGAGGCTCATATATGATCCAGAAAGCCCTCATGTGGCTAAACGGATATGTTTTATCCGCAACTCTGATCCCGAATTCCGAGATCTCGATTTCTATATCTTTCGGGTCTTGTCTGTATTCGAGATAATAAACTATCGCCAATACCGAAAATGCCACCGCCATAGTCCAGGAACTCGTAAGTATCGCGTAAGCTATCAAGGCCGCCGTCAAAGATATTGCAACCGTCGCCCACACGGGTCCTTTTTTATGTTTCACGTATTCCGGAGCTATCCATTTCATTTTTGTTTTTTTAAATCTTTATAGTTTATCATAAAATAACGGGAGAATCAACCCCCGTGAGCGGGCACATACGAAAAAAGCGCCTCGGTAAGCCGTTTTGGACTATCCGGGCGCCCTCTTGCCGTCCTGCGGACGGTCTACGGAACGAATGGCAACAAAGCCATCATTCTTGCGTTTTTGACCGCTTTTGCAACTTGTTTTTGATGAGCCAGGCACAATTTTGAGTACCTTCTGGCTTGTATCTTGTTGAACCCCGTTACATGCGGACGAAGAACGTTCAACTTTTTGTAATCGATGTACGTTGCTCCCATTTTGCAGAATCTACATTTTCCAGACATATGTTTTTATGGGTTTAATTATTAGCCTTCAAACGATAAATCGGCATCTATTGACGGTTCCATAACGCTACCCTCTTCTTTAACCGGTAGGGCTTCTTCTGCGGAAACACCTTCTTGCGCTTCACCATTTTTCTTCTTTTCAAGGATAATCATATCTTCAACGACAACTTCCGTCCTGTGTTTTCTTGTTCCGTCCGGCAAATCCCAAACTCTTGTTTTAAGATAACCTTCGACGTAAACAAGATTCCCTTTTTTAAGAAGCGTTGAGCATATTTCGGCCAGCTTGGACCAAGCTACACACTCCGTAAATTCGGCGGATTCGTGTTTTTCGCCGCCGGCTGTAACCCACGCTCTATTTGTCGCAACACCGAATGTGGCAACTTTTTGGCCGTTTTGGGTCTCTTTTAGTTCGGGCGCCCTTGTGAGGTTTCCGACCAGAATGACTTTGTTGACTGTTCTCATTCTTTTTTTGGTTAAATGTTTTCTATAAGCTTATATCGAGATCGGTATCGTCTATGATCGCTTTTAATTTTTCATCCAGGTCGCTCAACTTTTTCTTGCTATCTTTTTCTTCTTTTTTGGCAGGTTTTTTCTCTTCGACGACTTCTTCTACGACTTCCGTAATTTCCGGCTTTTTATCAATAACTTCTTCTTTTACGACTTTTTTCTTCAAAACTTTTTTCTCCTTTTTTACCTCTTTTGCTTCTTCTTTTTTCGCGGCTTCTTTTTTCTTGTCTTCCTTCGGTTTCTTTTTGAAATCCAAATCCTCTTCCGTGATTTTTCTTGGCGTGTAATCGTCAGGAGTGATTATCAAAAGACATCTCAAAACCCCTAGATTGATTCTTAGCGCATCCTGTATCTCTTTCAGCTTGGATGGTTCCAAATTGAAATTTAGAACGACGTAATATCCCACTTCCTCTTTTTTAATACCGTACTTCAAATCTCTTCTGCCCCATACGTCCTCGTGAAAAATATCGCCATTCGCATCGGAAATAATCTTCTTTACGGCTTCCAACTCCTTGGCGATAAGGTCGTCGGTTTTGTCAGCCTTGAAGATGATCATCAGCTCGTACTTGCGAGCTTCTTTGTTGTGTGCCATTTCTTCCTGTGGTTAAAGCCTTCAAATGCCTTTTCGAAAGCAGAAAGTATTTTTTTAAAAGCGGGGAGAAGATACCAGAGCAATCCCTTATTTGCAAATCTTTTTTAACAAGTAAAGTGTTCCTTTCGGTCCTTTTAAAATATCCCCCTTCTCATCAATGACAGGGGATGGCCATTTCTTATCTGTTATTTCGCCAACCGTGAACGGGGTCCCGTATTTGCCGCTCAAGAAAGCATCGTCGTTTCTGCCTTTTCCGGGCTGATCCCCTACGACCAGTATTTTTCTTGCCGATTTACCCGCATCCAAGCCATATATTCCTTTCAAATATTTGGCGAATCTGATGATGCCTTGGTCTTTATTGGCATTTTTGGGGCTTATATGGATTGCCAAGCCCGACTCCAAAGTTTCGAATTTATGTCCGTTTTTGAATTTATCAAGAATTTTTTCGCAGATTTTTGCGATCTTCTTAACCCGTTGGAATCTCGCTTGTTGGCTCTTAAGGTCTTTTTTATACAATCTGATTAAAAATTGTGTTTTTCTTGTCTCATCTACGGATTCAAGTATTTTACCCAATGTTTTTCGTATCTCTTCGCCCAGTTCTTTTCTGTCTAAAAGTTTCGAGTCCCATCTTATCCGATAAAATTCTTTGTAGCTCTTCGAGCTTTCATCAAAAAAATACCCGAGGGCGCCGTTCTCGCAGATCATATACCAGTTTTTACGTGCCAGTTTTTTATCTTTCGCATGTATTAAAATTTGCTCGTTAAATGTCTTTTCCGCATGTTTCATGTCTCTGCCCGTGGCAAACGCGAGTGGCATTTTTTCGCTCAAACAAGCCAGTTTTTTAGCTAAAGGTATAGGCATGTTGGTATGCTCGAGTTCAGTCAAAGTACCATCTATGTCGAACATCGCCGCGATAAAATGAGAATTTTTAGTGAAGATCATTTGTTTTAGGGCCTGTGCACACTATTGGTTTCGATTGGAATATCGCAGATATTATAGCAGTTCAAGGAACGACGACGAAGTGATACTGGAAACAGACCGTCCGAGAATGAACTTTTTTAAGAAAACGCATTGTTTTTAAATTTGCTTAATGATTCGCAATGCTTTTTGCTATCTGTTGCACAGAATAACATTTTACGCGTCAATCCTTCGCTTGTTTAGGACCGTCCTCAAATTTCATTTTCGGACGGCTTGCCTTTTAAGTTCATCCAGTTTTTTTAGAGCTTCGAGCGGAGTTATACTATTTATATCAATCTTTTTCAAAGCTTCAAGCGCAGGATGCGTGATTTTTCCATGCTCTCTGGATGCCATTGTGGTCGACTGTATACCGAAAAGGTTCATTTGGTCCTGCGGAACTCTGGTTTTACCTTTTTTAAGGTGTTCTTGGATACTTTTTTCCAAAATCCCTTCTTCGAGATCTTCTAGAATTTGTTTCGATTTATTTATGATTTCAATGGGTAAGCCGGCAAGCTTGCCGACTTCGATGCCATAACTTTTATCTATACCGCCTTCAAGAATTTTATATAAGAAAATTATTCCTTTTTCAGCATCTTCTTTTGCGGTCACGTGATAATTAACACCCCTTTCCAGCCTCTCGACAACAGATATAAGCTCGTGATAATGGGTCGCAAATAATGTCTTGGCTTTTATTTTATCGTGGATGTATTCGCAAATCGCCCAAGCAATGCTCATCCCATCATAAGTGCTCGTTCCTCGACCGATTTCATCCAGAATTATCAAGCTTTTTTCAGTCGCGTTGTTGATAATATTCGCCGCTTCCTGCATCTCCACCATAAATGTGCTTTGCCCTTTTGTCAGGTTGTCTGACGCGCCGACTCTGGTAAAAATCCTATCCGTCATACAAATGTCAGCAGATTCCGCCGGCACATATGACCCTATATGCGCAAGGAGCGTTATCAGTGCGACTTGTCTCAAATAAGTTGATTTACCGCTCATGTTCGGACCTGTTATCAGCATGAATTGGCGTTTGGCGCAATTCAAGTCGGTATCATTTGGAACGAATGATCGCGAAAATGTCATTTGTTCAACGACCGGGTGCCTGCCGCCTTTGATTTCTATCGAGAATCTATTATTGATTTTTGGCTTGGCGTAGCGGTTTTTGATAGCTGTGTTCGCATATGATTGCAATACATCCAATGTTGCGATGATTGAGGCGTTTTTTTGAATATCTTCGATGTAAGTGAGGATTTGCGATTTAACTTCGAGGAAAATTTTGTATTCCAAATCCATGATTTTTTCTTCCGCCGTTAAAACTTTTTCCTCATATTCTTGCAGTTCCGGCGTTATGAATCTTTCCGCATTAGCCAAGGTTTGCTTTCTTATGTAATCCGGTGGGACAAAACTCAAATTCGATTTGCTGATTTCGATGTAGTAGCCGAAAACCCTGTTGTAGCGTACTTTCAGTGAATTTATACCTGTTCTTTTCGCTTCGCGTTCTTGCAGATTCTGAATAAAAGTTTTTCCTTCGCTTGAGATTTTTTTAAGGTCGTCGAGTTCTTTGTAAAATCCTTCTTTTATAATTCCGCCTTCTTTGAGGGCCAGCTTGGGTTCGTCCAAAATCGCCGATTCTATCAGGTCGACAAGGCTCTTATTTTCAATCAAATCGTTTCGCGCATATTCGAGCATTTCCGCCACGGAACCTTCGAGAAGTCTTTTCAATTTCGGTACGGCATTCATGGAGTTTTTTACCGCAATCAAGTCTCTCGCGTTCCCACTTTCGCAACTCAATCTGGCAACCAACCTTTCCATGTCCAATATCCGCGACAAAATTTGTTCCAGCTCAATTCTTCTTTCGGGTCTTTTTATAAGTTCTTCCACGACATCCAACCTTGCTTCTATCTCTTCTTTTTGTATCAAAGGTCGAAGTAGCCACTTCTTCATAAGTCGGCCGCCCATCGAGGTAATCGTTTTGTCTATCACCCCGAGCAGAGACCCCTCTTTTTTGGCTTCCCTAAGCGTAACAATAAGCTCAAGGTTTTGAATCGTGGACTCATCGAGCAACATCGCCTCGCCCGTACTGTAAGAACCTATTTTGGTGATATGTTTCAAGTCGTTTTTTTGCGTGTTTTTCAGATAATTTAAAAGTATTCCCGCCGCGCGTATCCCAAACGGCCATCTTTCTATCCCATAGCCATCCATGCTTTTCACTTTAAAATGGGCAAGTAAACTTTTATAAGGGTCTTCAAAATCTTCAAATTCAAACAGGTACATTTCTTCGAACTCTTTTAAGAAGTTTTTCAAATTTCCGTTTTCCGCAATCAAATCTTTTCTTATCACGCATTCCGATGGCTTCAATCTGATAATTTCGGTTTTCAGATTTTTCAATCCGTTCAATTCCGTGACTTTGAACTCCCCTGTCGTCAAATCCGCTATCGCAAGCCCGAAATAATCCCCTTTCGGGAAAATGCTTATTAAGAAATTGTTTGTTTTGTTGTCGAGAATATTTTCGTTAAAAGTTGTGCCCGGCGTAATCGTGCGGACCACATCGCGATCCACTATACCCGGCAAATTGGGATCGCTCAATTGCTCGCAAATCGTAACTTTTCTACCTGCGCGCGTAAGCTTGGCTATGTAAGTTTCAGCGGCATGATAAGGTATGCCGCACATCGGTATTTTATTTTCCCCTTTATTTCGTGCGGTTAAAGTTATGCCGAGAATTTTTGAAGCCTCTATCGCGTCTTGTCCAAACATTTCATAAAAATCTCCCAACCTGAAAAACAGTATCGCGTCCACGTTGAGCTCTTTTATCTTCCGATATTGTTGCATCATTGGGGTGGACATGGAGGAGACAATAGATTGTAGATAGTAGAGGGGATTGATTATAGTTAAAAAGCCCGGTTGTCGCCACTTTTTTACTTCGTATGCCTAAATTTCCAAAAGAGGATAGACGTCTATTGCGGGTTCTTCGTATGGATGAACTTTTTTGATTTCCGCGATTATTTGAACGACTTTTTCTTGAGGACAGATGGTTTCAATTCGCTCTTCCGGGACCTCTTCCACCTTCCCCGCTTCTCCTATAAACGGCTTTGCGCCTTTTAGAGGTTGAAATCTACCGACACCTTTTACCGAAAAAGAACAAGAATCGTAATTGCCGATATGGCCCGCGCCGGCTTGCGCAAGCGCTTGGCGAATCTTGTCGGCGTGAGAAGTCGGAGTGTAGATAACGATTTTAACGAGTGGCATAAGTATTTTTATGTATTATACTGGTATAAGAATATAATTTAATTCAAAAACATGAAAAGCAAATTAATAATTATCTTGTCGGTATTGGTTGGTTTGTTAATCGCCGTAATCGCCGTTATGTATGTCATGAAGACTCCTGATCCTGTTGTAACTGTTGTAGAGGATATAACGGTATCTGAAGCCGCGAAACCTTTGTATCTCACAACTATGACCCATCTTGAAGATGCCTGGAGTGTGGCCGCCACGGATGAATCTTTTTTTGATAAGATCGCCGCAGAATTACGCTACGGTATGGATTTCGCCGAAAAGTATGATGCCGTTTTAACTTTCGAGAGCGGATTGCCGTTTTCGCAAGGATGCGTGAATTTTGATGATAATGTTTTGATGGAAGCGATAGAACGAGGTCAGGGCGTTGGCACCCATGTTGATTTACCGGCGAAAAAAGAAATGTCTATTGATGACGCTGTTGCTTTTATAAGCGAACGCAAAGATGTAGTTGATAGCTTGGTTGGCGAAGAAAACAGTTTAGGATGTTCGGGGTTGGGCGGGAAAACAGATTGGTATGCCGTCGCTAAAGGTGCGGGATGTTCATATATCGACGGAACCGTTTCTGCACATTATCTGACAATGCCACTCGGAAATAGACCCGAGGGTTGGACAGATGAAGCCATTATGAATGAGTTTTGGCATTATCCCGCACCGGTTGGAGATGACAGATTTTATCCGTTTTGGATAAGCGGTTCCGATGATTTTGTCGAGGATGCTGATGGCGATATATTGCTTAGTTCGGGAGAGACTTTTGATATAGCGATGTGGGAAGAGACCGGAGGTAGAAATAATGATAGAGTCGACTGCGGAGCCGACGATTGCGCATTCACGGATAGCGATATTGAAGCGCTCGTGAAAGACATTACCGAATTTGCCACTTCTCGCGATACCTCGAAGATTGCAAAATATAACATATACATACCGGCTAAATTATTCGTGCCCGAAAATGAAGAGGTTTTAAATTTATTCTTTTCCGAAATGCAAAAACTTCAGGATGCCGGCATATTGGAATGGGCAAGTCAAAAGAGTGTTTACGAAGCTGTTCTTGCAGAGAAAACCTCTTAATGGTTAAATGGCGTGTGCCTATGCCGGGATAGCTCAGTGGTAGAGCAACGCACTCGTAACGCGTAGGTCGTGGGTTCAACTCCCATTCCCGGCTCCAGGATTTTTGTATTGGCTTTCACTGAAGTTGAACGGGATCGCTGCAGAATCGTTCAAGCCAATACAAAAATTCTTGTCATGGTAAGGGTTTTCCTACTAGTAATTTCTTATCAACCCCGTCACCACCCCTTGCACCTCCAAAGATTCAACCGGATAAATGTCTTCGTAATCCGGGTTTTCGGCTTTCAGGTATGCGCGCCCTTTTTCTCTGATGAATCTTTTCAATGTATTTCCGCCGTCTATCAATGCGACTACAACGTCGCCGTTTCTAGGTTCGATTTCGGTTGAAACTATGACGAGGTCGCCGTCCAATATGCCGGCACCTTCCATGCTTCTTCCCGAGACTTTCAAGATGAAGGACGAGTTGGGTTTCCTGACCATTGTGCTTTTAATCTCTATTCGATCTATAACCGTCTCTTCCGAGATAACGGGACCTCCCGCCGGGATCGTGCTTAAAACGGGAATGCTGACTATGTTGGAGGCCGCTTCGAATCTTTCTTTCACACTGCTTAAAAGTTTGATACTGCGAGGAGTATCGCCCTTGCTGATCATGCCTTTTTCTTCGAGATGGTTAAGGTGCTTTAAGATACTGTTGTCCGAACTCAGACCGAAGTATTCTTTCATTTCTCTTATGGTTGGAGAACCGCCGTTTTTGAACTGATACTTCTCGATGAATTTGAGAATTTTCGCTTGTTTTTCAGTGAGCATATTTATTTGGTTACGAATAAAGTTTTCTGGGTCGAGCGTGATTTGTTTATTTTCGATCTCCATATTTGTACGCGACTTTTTCGAAGTTCCCTCCTTTTATAATCTTTATATAAAGGTATGAGCATTAAAGCCAGCGCGATTTTTGCAACATATAGTGCTATAAATGTGTTCATAAATGAGGTTGGTTGTTATGGACCAAATGAGCGCTAGCGTTTCCTTTGGTCCGGTACGCTCACATGCTAGGTGAGTAGGAACTTACCGTCAAGCATCGCTTGCGCGATTTGGATTGACTTGGCTTCGAAAAGATTGCGGAAGAATCTCTTTTACGGAGGGGCTTGCGTTTTTCCGGCAAGCCCCTCCGTAATTCTATCTGTCGAAACGCCCTTGATTGACTCGCTCGACAGTGGTTCCGTCCCGTGCCATTTCTTCTCTAAACAATGGCGTGTCCGGATACACATACTTTGTCGCCCTGTCCGACATTGCGCACATGGCTTGGTAATACTTATTCGTCCATTTTCTAAGTTCGGCGTCCGGGTGGCTTATTTCGGAAGCCAAGGCCGCATAATCAAGAGCTTGGAAATATTCCGGATTCTCGATCAGTTGACTAACGATATCTTGGTTTTCCTTGGCCCTCCATGCGTCGGCTCCGGGTATGATGTGTTTTGCAACGTGCGGTCTCGGTACGGCTCCATATCTGTTTGCCATATCTTGTACGAAATCCAATGCCGTTTCCAGAGACTCTTGCGTATCTGTCGGGTGTCCGAAAACCATAAGTATTTCAGGAGTAATCCCATTTTCGGCGCATATTGAAATCGCATCAATACTTTTTTGCAAACCCTCCTTATCCTTATCCCCTATATTGTGACTTTTTCCGATAGCTCTCCACACTTCCGGCGTTGCTCCGTCTATACCAAATCCAACGGATGTAAACCCCGCATTGCGCAATGTTGGCAAGATGCCTTCGTGATTTTTTACCGCTCTCAAGAAGAATTCCAGCGTTGCAAGACATCTGAATTCGATTTTTATACCAAACTTGCGTTTTACCGATTCAACTATTTTCGCAAATTCGAGAAGTTTTTCCGGCGTTTGGAACCCGTCCAGGTTCGACATATAAAAGCTCAATTTCTCGATACCGAATGAAACGGCTTTGCCGGCAAGATATTCGAGTTCTTCTTGTACCACGTTCAGGTCTCTGTATTTTTCTTTTTTGCCTTTTTCCGCTTGGCAAAATTTACAATTAAATGTGCATCCTTGGCTCACATAGTAAGAGAATTCTCTGTTTAAATACTTTTTCATTTTTGCGTCATTGATTTTTTCCCAAACCGGTACTTGCGAAACCATTTCCTTTGGAGACATTGGACCCTGTAGCCAGAATGTTTTTTCCAAGACCAAGTCATCATTACCGTTTACCACCTCGACGTCATCCCTGATTCCCGAGAATAAACGAGCGAATTCTTCTTTCGATAATGCGTTAACGATCTGTCCGCCGAGAACCACTCCCGCCCCACTCCTGACTCTATCCCTAATCATAGAGATTGCTTTCGGAATATAAGGAGCGCCCACAAGATTTATTCCAATTATATCCGCATCTATTTCTCCCGTCTTTTCCGGTCCGAAATTTTCATCTTCCATGGCAAAGTCCAAACCCGGCTTTGCGGAAAGAATTCTTGCTACGGCTACCATAAGAGGACTGCTCAGATGGATGTGCCCATCTTCGTTTGGCACGGCGTAATTGTGACGCGGTTGAATGAATAGTGTTAGTTTTTCCATAAGTTGACAAATTAAGAATGAGTTTTATCGTATACGGTATTCGTGGAAGTGTCAACCTTCTACCGACATGTCGTAATCAGGCAATATAACCTGTTGACTTACGGGTTTGAATCGTGCTAAAATACAAACTGTCGAATATTTTTCCACAACACCAATGATCACGGACAAACTCAAAAAAATAGGCTTTTCGGACAAAGAAGCGCAAGTTTACATACACCTGATACAGCTTGGCGCCCAGCCTGTTTCCGTAATAGCGAGCCGTGCCAGCATTAATCGAACAACCGCTTACGACATCATAGAAAGCCTCATTAAGAAAGGACTTGTAAGTTCGACAAAAAAATCCGGAGCGACTTATTTCAAAGCTATGGACCCGAAACAATTAATCAGTTACCTGGAACGCGAAAAGGTCGAACATTTTAAAAGGCTCGAGAAACAACAAAAAGAGATCGAAGATGTTCTCCCGGAACTCGTATCCCTGGAAAACCCTCAAAGCACCAAGCCCAAGGTCTCTTTTTACGAAGGAGAGAAAGGTATGAGACAAGCTTACGAAGACACCCTGACCTCTACCGAAGATATTCTTGCTTACGCGAATGTCGAAGAAATGCATAAGGCTTTGCCCGATTTTTTCCCTGAATATTATTATCGTCGCGCTATAGAAAAGAACATACATATCAAGGCGATCATGCCGAATAATAAGATGTCTGCCGAGCGCGCAAAAAAAGACAAAGATGAGAATCGCGAATCTGTTCTCATACCAAAGAAAGAGTACGAATTCACTCCTGAAATTAATATTTATGACGACAAGGTTTTAATAGTTTCCTGGACCGAGAAAATGGCGATTTTGATTAAGTCGAAAGAGCTCGCCGATTTCCACAAGAAAATGTACAAACTGTGCTGGAAGGCGGCAAAGAAGGGGCGAGGTTAAGCCATTCCGAGCCTGGGCTTCATCTGCCGTATAGCGTCATCGTGTTCTTCAACTTTGCTATCCAATCGCTCTATAATTCTTGCCATCATTGCGTTTTCTTGAGAATTCCTCGTGCCAATTTCAACAACCTTGTCCAATGTTTCGTAAATCCTAACCAAGTCATGCTTGGTTGCCATATTTTCTTCAATTCTATCCAGTCTTATTTCATGGTTATCCAATCTATCATAGATACGCGTCAAATCCTGTTTGGTTGCCATATGTTTTTCAATACCATCCAGCCTGATTCTATGGTCTGTCAATTCTTCGCTAATCGGTTTCAAGTCCCTTTTAGTTGCGACATTTTTTTTGAGCCATTTTGTATTCGTATCGTCTTTTTTTGTAGCCATGTTGGGTTTAATCACGTTGGATTGCCAAAATACTACTCATTTGCAATTTTGGTCAATGAACTTGGGCTGGAAGTTTTGAGGAATTGTTGAGTGGTTTGTTTTTTAAGGAGATTGCATTCGCAATCGCTTAATAATAAGGTGCGAGGATCGGTCGCCCCGCTGAGCGGGGCTCCCTTCCTTGCGCTGAAAACCATCCTGATGGATTCGAAGTATCTCGATGAAATATGGGAGAAAAGGCTTGCCGGGTTTGGGGAAAAACCTGGATTTCTTCATGAAGGACATATGTGGTTTTTCAGGGCTTGTTTCTATATAATTCCGCATCTTCTCTTGTAATCATATTATCTCCGTTTACATCGTCTGCCGCACTGACAAACCCATCACCATTAATATCGTTAGGGATGAAGGAGTCCTCTGTAAGCCTCCTAATAACGATTCCTTGAACAGCGGCTTGCATACATTGTATTAACATGTCTTGTCGCCCAATAAGCGTATCGAGTGGAGGTCGTATTTCGTCACCCCAAGACTGTGGTACCTCACCTCTTGCTACAGACGCATCAATCCTTGCTAAATCAGCAGTTGTGCAAATAGCGACTTGCCAAGGACGATTTACGTAACCGATAGGAATTGAGAATTCATCAGCCGATATGCGGCTATCTGAATCTTCAGGGCCACGTACTCGATCTAATCCACCATTGTAATGATTTACAATTCCCGTACCCGCAGGAACATTATTGGTGATAAAAGAAAGACCATCATACTCCCTAATCCAGTTTGAAACATCGCTAATACATGTTTTTCCATTAGGGATTTGCGTATTGCATTCAGCAACAGTTGCGAGTTGATCTATATTGCCAGTAGTAGGGTTGGCACTACTTGCCAATGCTACATTGGCTACAAGCGATAAGGACCCACCTAATTTTACTAAACGACTAATCATATAAATAGATTACGGGGTATATGTCTGCGTGGAACAGTACCATGTTGTCACGAACTTGTCAATAGGTTGTATCTAAAAAGGCACCAGTTTCCCCAATGCGCGTTTTGTTTTTTAAAACTATCCTCGTAGATTCGAGGTATCTGGATGGAACGAAAATTTTCGACCTGCAATTTTGCATCTTAAGCCCAGATATATTTCGCAGTCTTGTAATCGCCCTCCTTTTTCATAATCCCTAACTCGATATATTTCTGAAACCTCAAGCGTACGGCTTCTGATGTCAGCTTCTTGGAAGTTAACTTAAGCGCTTTTTTCATAGTCAGCTCGTTGTTTTTCGCGAGATAATTGAGGATTTTTTTATCAAATTTATTCATAATCTTCCATTGCGGCAATGCATGTAATTTCATCAACCTTTCAATTAACACCTTGCTATCAAAAACTTTTTGTTGAGATTCCGTAATCCCTTTCAAGTAGAATTCCACAAACTCCGTTAAATCTTTTTGATCTCTTCCCCTGTTTAGAGCGAAATGATAGCGTTTTACATTTGCGTAATAATATTCAGATAAATTATAGAGTTTTTGCAGGTTATATCCCGCTTTTTTTAGCAACATATCTTCAATGACTCTTACAGTCCTGCCATTCCCGTTAATGAACGGGTGAATAGCTATAAAAACGAAATGGAATATGCCCGGAATTATAATTTTGTCCAAAGCATCGTTATTGTTTGTAAAATAGTTCAGCTTTTTCATCAATTTGGGTACCTCTTTCGGTTCCGGAAAAGTATAACTAATCTGATCCGTAAAAGGATCTCCAAGATAATTTTTTATATTTCTATATCGACCGGCTCTATAATCCGGTTCCGTTAAAGAACCTTTCAGCCCTTCGCTTATTTGACTATGGACATCGATAATCAAGTCATCCGAAAGCCTTTTTTTCAGATATTTCGAGATAGCCATGTGGGCATTTGCAACATTCAAAATTTCGCGCTCTTCTTCATTTTTAGCCTTTTTGGAATAAAGAACTTTTTGCGCCGAGTTGTAATCTATCAAGCTGTATTCGATTTTTGTCGAACTATAAGCTTGCCTTAAATAATTATGTTTAAAGATTTCTTGAAATAACTCGTGCGTTATGGATAAGGCATTGAGTTGCTTTTCTTGCTTTTTAATTTGCGAAAGCAATGCTTTTATTTTCGGCGTTTCCGTTAATTCGTAATTTAGTATAATCATTGTCAGGACCTTAAGCCTTACATACACATAATATCAGATTCCCAGATAAAAACAAGTAGCTTTACTCCAAATTTACTCCAAGTTTTATTCCAAGCTTACGGTTATCTGTATTTTGCACCGATACGGTTTATTTCTAACAATGTCCGATTTGTCCTTATGGCGATTTCGTTATTTTATCCATGATTTTATTTCGTAATAGAGGTCGCTTCGCGACTACGGGTTGTCAAAATAATGCCTTTCTTTAAGTTCGGTCAATCCACTTTGACTGGAAGTTTCGTGGAATTGTTGAAATGTGTAGGATTCGTTATAGTCCCAGATACAACCCTCCCACCAGCAGAATACAAAGGTCCTTGGGAGATGGGAGCTAAATGTAACACAAATCTTTACTAATTTTTGCTATTAGTTGTCTCGAATTAACGGAGCACTTTGTTGACTTTGTCGACTTTTTTTCTGTAAGGAGTTTCGCATTCGCGAAACAATTTAATAATAAAGGCCGTCCAGTCGCCTTCGGCTCACTACCGGCTTCAGGTAGGGGTCGGTTTGATTTTCTACGAAATAAGTCACCTGTCGCTTACGCGAAGGATTCCTTATTTCTTGAAAATCATCCTTCGCTCTCGGAAGGCTCGATGGAACTCGCCTTCCTACCGCTTCGGAACGCCGCCCTCGCAACAGTCTGGTGCCCCCGACAGGAATTGAACCTGTAATTACTCCTTAGGAGAGAGTCGTTATATCCATTTTAACTACGGGGACTGGATGTTCTTGAGTTTTTTACATGGAGATCGCCTTCGGCGAATCGCTTAATATGTTGCGCGTGGAGCGTCCCGCTAAGCGGGGCTTCCTATAGCGCCGTTATCCCCAACATCGGCTTCAAAATTATGTAATCCGTCCTGTCGATCGGTAGTTCTTCTTTCTTTTTCACCTCGAATGATTCTAGTGGCTCAACCGTCGTTTTACCAACAGCTTTCAAGAATTCATCGAGCCCTCCTATATCCAACTTGGAACCTGGAATTTTGTAATACATCGGGATGACGATTTTTGGCTCGATTTGTTCGATAACTTCGATAGCTTTTTTATAATCTATGACCAAATTCCCTCCTATCGGGACCAAAAGAATGTCGACATCCCCTATCGACTCGGTCAATTCACTTGTAAGCCTATGTCCGAGTCCGCTCAAGTGGCAAATTTTATACCCGTTAAAGAAGAAATTGTAAATAACGATTTTGCAGTTTGCGTTTTTTTCATCTTCGGCGCTTTTTGCGAAATGGAAGGCGTTATAACCTTCGATTCCTATACCTTTTACCTCATATTCTCCGGGCCAAGAGAAAATTTTCGGTTCTCCTTCAACCTTGGCGACATTGCCTTCGCTGAATACAAGTTCGTCGGACAACGTGACAACATCGGCTTTGAGCGCCGGAAGTTTGGTGCCCAGATTGGTGTAAGGATCGGTTACTATAGTCACCCCTTTGTCCTTGATTGTGAAACACGAGTGACCGTGCCAGATGATTTCCATATAACTTTGAGATTAGAGTTTAGAGTAAAGCGGGGATATTTTAACGGAGATTGCATTCGCAATCAAACTTGATAATATGGCGCAAGGAATACTTCATATCCTTGCGCTTATGAATAAAATTACAAAAATTCTTGCCCGTGAGATATTGGATTCGCGTGGAAATCCTACGGTTGAGGTGGATGTTTACTGCGGAGATGTTTTTGGGCGCGCGGCTATCCCGAGCGGCGCTTCTACAGGTGTACACGAGGCTTGCGAGCTTAGAGATGGTGACGAAAAAAGATTCCTCGGGAAAGGCGTCTTGAATGCGTGTAAAAATGTCGAAGGTGAGATTTTTAAACGAGTAAAAGGGATGGATGTTTCGAAGCAAGAGGATCTGGATTTCGCTCTTATCGAACTTGATAGCACCCCTAATAAAGGGCGACTTGGGGCAAATGCGATTTTGGGAGTTTCAATTGCAGCTGCCAAATGCGCGGCCAATCTGAAAGAAGTTTCTTTATATAAATATTTCGGTGCTCATGCGCATATTTTGCCCGTGCCGATGATGAATATTTTGAACGGCGGGAAACATGCCGATAGCGGGCTCGATATTCAGGAGTTTATGATTATGCCTGTTGGCGCGAAAACTTTCGTCGAAGCTGTAAGAATAGGAGCCGAGGTTTTTCATAATTTAAAAAAATTATTGGCGGATGATAAATATTCAACTTCCGTTGGAGATGAAGGCGGTTTTGCACCGACTTTGGCAAAAAACGAAGATGCTTTTGAGTATATTTTAAAAGCCATAAAAAGTGCAGGTTATAAGGAAGGAACCGACGTCGTATTGGCGATAGATGCGGCGGCCAGCAGTTTTTACGAAGAAACAAAAGGGTACAAGATGAAAATCAACGGTAAAGAGGAAGTTTTATCGAGTGCCGATATGGTCGCTTATTATAAAAATTTAGTAAAAAAATATCCCATTGTTTCGATAGAAGACGGACTTGCGGAGGATGACTGGAGCGGATTTAGATCGCTAACAGAATCTATCGGAGACAAGGTTCAAATTGTCGGAGACGATCTTTTCGCAACAAATGTAAAAAGATTACAAAGAGGCATAAATGAAAGCACCGCGAACTCGATTTTGATAAAATTAAATCAGGTCGGAACGATAACCGAGACCATGAATGCGATTCACATGGCGCATGCCGCGAACTGGACTGCAATCGTATCTCATAGAAGCGGTGAAACGGAAGACACAACGATCGCGGATTTCGTCGTAGGAATGGAAACCGGACAGATTAAAACAGGGTCTTTGTGCAGGACGGAAAGGGTTGCGAAATACAATCAGCTTATTAGGGTAGAGCAGGAGTTGGGAGACAGGGCGAAGTATATCGGGAAGGATTGGAGATGAACGTGGCTATCCCTGAAAATCCTAGACACGCAAAAACCTGAGGGCACTAACATTAGTGAAGAAGTAGCCTCTGAAACAAAAAATTCAATTTATGCGTCAAAAATTCATTTTATCTATACTAAACATTTTAACACTTTGCGTAATTATCGCCGCGGTTAGCGTCTTTTTTGTTAACAATACTCATTGGACTGGCTTCATTTTAATCATTCTCTCCGTACTTTGCGTAGCTTCTCTCGTACCATTCAAAATAAAACTAAGATCTATTCAGCCCGACATTATTTTTGGTTTGATAGATAATGGGATTTTAGCCATCTTAGCCATTTTGGGTGGTCATTTTGCTGGTGTAGCTGGCGCTATTTTAGGTGGTGTTGTCGGCAATGCTATAACAGACGGAATCGCCGGAATATTTGAAGGACATTACGCTGAAAAATTAAGATTACAGTTAGTTCCAGAAGAAAGGACGATGCTCAAATCGGCTGTTGGGAAAATGGCTGGTTGTCTTTTAGGCGCAGGCGTTGTTTTGGTTATTGCCAACCTCATAAATTTTTAAAAATAGTGTCCGACTATTGTCGGAAAAAAGAAAAGCATACATCGCCTAATAGCGTGTATGCGGCTCGGCTGAAAGCCTCGCCCATATCACTTTGTCGTCATGTTGACCGTGGGTTTATTTTCGTATACCATTTGTCACCTTTAAAAGTAATCTATGGCTCCACGACTTCTACAATCTCCGATCAACGAAGAAACTATTGAGACGTATACGCGATATTCCGAGCTTCTCGAACAAGCATCCAACCCTGAAACGGCAAGTCGCATAATTAGAGATGAAGTTTGTTCCGTTTTTAGGAACGGGGAAACTCATAATCGTATCGTTCTTGGTCTAAGAAGATATTTGGCCGTAATAAGATCCAGAGTGGAACAACTTATGTCGGTGAATCCCGAACCCCTCAAGAGGGAAAATGGCACTTTCAAAAGTTCTCCGCGCACAAGAATCAAACTACTCCAAGAACTTTGTTCGAGACCCGTAATGCGACAAAATTTCGCACGAAATGATTTAGCACAACACGGCGAAGAATGGTGTGTAGACCAATGTATTATTGACCCCGACTTGATTGATGACCATCTGCTCGAATGTTTGGGGCTTGATGAATTTATGCCGAAAAATGTCGAGGCTTGTTTTCCTCCCTCGAGAAAATCCATACCGAGACAAGATCAGATTGCGGTCAGGGCGGAAGCTGTCCCGAGTGTAAAAGATATGTTTGCCACAGGGCTTGAACCTTTGCTTTTACAAGATGAGGAGTTGCAACTCGATGACAATGTACGCTATTTCCGATTTTTCAGAATCACGAAAGGTAAAAATCGCGGCAAGATTTTAGGAACATATAATACCCCCGATCATAAAAAGGATGTTTTCCTGGTTGATGATATAAATTCCGCTTATCGAAGAGTGGACCATATTTTACAAGGTTACGATGAAGAGATTCGTATTTTGCAAACCATAGATCGAAATATAAGACCTGTACGAGACAGGTATAATAAAGACTGGAAAAGTGTAAAAGAGAATAAGGAACTGCCTGCTTTGACAGCTAAAATCACGAGTATCGCCGATACGTTAAGTCCGCATGTAAAAAACGAGCATAAGAAAAATATCAGGAGGCAGGTCGCTGAATGTTTGACCGTTTTAGACAGCCGCGGGCGCGTCAATCCAAATGCGAAAGCGGCCAGATTAAGTACGGTACTTGATCGTATAGGCCGCAGGATAAGTGAGATTTCCGGCATTTCACAACATCTCGCGGGTGATCGTGTTCATTTGGGCAGATATCTCGAAGAAGAGCGCGGATTGGTTGTTGAGTTTTGCGATAAGGTCGAAGATGGCGCAAAACGGCACGATGGTAACTTGGCGGTGCTCGATACGGAACACGAAATCGAAGATAAATATCGCGCGAGAATATTGGCTAATTTAAGAGAAGCCAAAAGAACTTTTGAAAGATTTAAATTTCAACCTTATTTGGCTCTTTCCGCCGATATGATAAGGGATCTCGACATCGTTATTGATTCCGTTGAAAACCGAAAAGAAAATCCCGAAGATCGAGTGGCTCGACAACAAGCCTTTTTGAGGGTTTACGCGATCGCAAAAATGATCAAGTTGGAACACATGGTGGTTATGTCGAGAGATCGGTTCTTTAAGCCCGGTCGGAATCTGGAGGATTTAAACCCGGGATCTTTATTTGGAGAGATCAAAAAGCTTCAAGCATACTTTTCGCCAAAAAAACGCGCCGTGAGAAAAGATGTAAAGGTCCGACCTGTCACTGGAGCCGATGTCGTTATCCCAAATTCTTATCCGTTATATGTCGCAATACATGCGAAAATAAGAGAACTCTTACAACTTGCCAGGAGGGCTTGCAGTCGCGAATTACGAACAGCCGACAAAGCGGAAGAACGCGTGAAGCTGCTCCTTGAAATCGACCGGCGACTAAAAGTTTTCAGCATATCGAAATTGATGGAAGATATGCCTCCTGCGATACCCGAAACCGGTATCGCCAGGAATATCGAAGGGTATCGGAACGACCAATTTGCAAAAGCGGCGTTTAAAGAATTGAACGATTTATTTACTCCGGTTTATCAAGATCCATGGTTTGATCATGCAGCTCAATTAGAGGCTGTTCTTGAAAAAGCATCGGAATTAATAGATTCGATGATTGAGCCACTCGGAATACTCGAGGGCGATGATGCACTTAGGCGAAAATTCGTATCCGATGTTACAATGTGCGGAGATCATGCTAGAAAGATCGTGACTGGGAAATTTGGGATACGGAAGTAACCTGCCTGTTGGCAGACAGGGCGAATTTTAAAAACCGTGAGACGGTTTTCTCGCACTTACAAAAAACAGCCACTAGTTCCGAAATCCTATCAATGACATTTATAGTACACTGAGGACAATGTCCAGAATAAGTGGCTGACGGGTAGGTGACCAAACCTCCTCTATATGATGCTTTGTTCCGGTCTAGTTTATGGCCTGACCACGGCCGCCCCTTTATGTATCTTAGTGGCTGCGTAAAGCTGCACTTTGGAGAGACTAAAATACGAAGCTAAATTTTCGTGCGAGCCTTTAATCTCGCGCGCGATCTCCAGGGTCTCTTCCACATGGGAAGATGGGGATCAGTTACAAAGCAATCCTGAGAACCAAGAATCTTGGTTTTTCCGAATTTGGATTCGGGGGTAGCGTTGGCTTTTCTCGTCCCGCTTAGCGGGAGAGAATTTAGCGGCTTTCCCTTACCTGTTGGAGATTCGGATTGGCCTCTGTTTGAAGGTGAGCCCGATAAATATAATTTTTAGGCTGCAAACCTTACGTTTTAGAGGTGAAGTCCCTTAGCTCTACAGGATGGCTTTCTTTTGTTTTGGTTTTAAGCGCTTGTCGCGCCAGATGTGAAAGAACTTTTTTGAACATTTGAAAATCAAGTGTTCGTGTCATTGTATCCAAATTAAGACAAAAGTCAAATATTTGCGCATTGATGAAATGTCGTGATGTTTCATGGTTCGATTTTTTCAGGTTAGGATTGGCTTTGTTTTTTTTTGTGATAAAATTCTTTTCGCATTTATGAACCAATCAAAACCATTCAGAATAGCTGTTTTAGCCTCCACCAAAGGTACCGACCTTCAGGCTATTATAGACGAAGTCAAGGCTGGGACGCTACCTGTCGATCTTGCATGCGTGATTTCCAATAAGGAGTGTTATGCGATCCAGAGGGCGAAAGAACAGGGATATGAAACTTTTTATATCAATCCAAAGGGCAAAACGCGCGAAGAGTTTGATCGCGAAATGGCAAAGATACTGGATGACCACGGAGTACAACTGATTGTGCTCGTAGGATATATGAAGATTTTGAGCAATTGGTTTGTAAAACATTTTTGGAGAAAAATAATAAACGTACATCCTGCTCTCATACCTAAGTATTGCGGGCCCAATTTCTATGGTGCAAATGTCCATGAGGCGGTTTTGGCCAATCATGAAAAAGAGACCGGGATGACAATTCATTATGTTGATGAGATATGCGATCACGGTGAGATAATTTTACAAAAGAAATGCGAAGTTAAACCTGACGATACGCCTGATACTCTCAAGGCAAGAGTTCAGGGATTGGAGAAAAAATGGTATCCGGAAGTGATTAGGAAGATAGTAGATAGTAGAAAAATTTAATATATATAAAAAATAACCAAACACAAATCATGAAAAAGACAAAAGTAATCTTGTCGGTACTGCTAGTCGTCGTGGTCGTCGCTTTGGCGGTAGTAACCGTTTCAAGCGAAACCCTTATGGGCAGAATGAGACTAATAACACCCACTCCCGCCAGCAACCTTATTGTTACTACGGATGGAAGTGGTGATGGCATAAGTATGGCCGGCTTACCGAGCGGTTACGATACGGAGTTGCTAATTGGTGATGGCGTCGAGGTCTATCGTTTTACAGTAACCAACAATCAGCCGAGCGACATTGAACTTTATAAAGTTACCGCGGAATATAGCGTGTATGCCGCCGGAGATTTTGCAATCGGCACTATGGCCGCCGATATTACCGGGACTAATGCTTGGACACTTTATAACGCGGACGATCTTTCTACTCCGTTGGCTCATGGGACAATAGGAGATTATGGCTTAATCCCTTTCGTGTTAACAACTCCCAGTTCTATAGGGAGGGGGACTTCGAGCACTTTTGTTGTAGCTACAGAATTCTGGACTTATTCAACTACAACGGTCGATGCCGAGTTAAATGTATGGCTACAAGAAGATGCCGTTAGCGATAAGGCAAGAACTTATATTGACGTTAATTCATCAAATTTCATTTGGGCTAGCACCTCGTATGGCTTTTACAATGGTTATTATGTTGATGATTTACCATCTTACGGGCAAAGACATTCGGACGAATATGTAACAAGGGGTATGTTATGCAAAATGTTGGTTGAAGATACAGGAGCTACTATAGACACAACCGGTGGTCCGACTTTCCCTGATGTAGATACCACAAACGAGTATTACGATTATATTGAAACGGCTGTAAGCAATGGATGGATTGACAGTTATGACGATGGGACTTTTGCCCCTGACGATAATGTTAATCGGGCCGAAGCTGCGAAAATAGCGTATGTCGCATATGAATTAACTTCCGGATCAACAAGCGCAAGTGCATTCCCTGATGTCGATGCTGATGCATGGTATTTTGATTACGTTTCCGTTTTGTTCGACGAAGTACCGTATGCCGGATATGTGGATGGCGGATTTGGACCGGGCGAAACACTTTTGAGATCTTCATTTTACAATTGGTTATCGTTCCTTTAGACCGTAGATTGAGAAACAGCTCCGTGAAATAACGGGGCTGTTTTTTTGTTTCTCAGCATGTATAATTGCGCCCGTAAATATTTTTAATAAAAACATATGGCGCATACTGTTAAACATGATCGCGACAATTGTATAGGTTGCGGAGCTTGCGTGATGGTTTGCCCGAAGTTTTGGGAGATGGGAGATGACGGAAAGTCGGTTTTGAAAGGCAACAAAGACAACCAACTTGAGATAAGCGATGAAGATGTCGCCATAAACAAAGAGGCGGAAAGTTCATGTCCGGTAAATGTAATACATGTCGATTAAAACAGATTTTAGCTGGAAAGTTGCCGGAGAGGCCGGATATGGAATAATGGTAACCGGAGATATGTTTTCACGCGCCTGTATGAGATCGGGGGCTTATACTTTTGATTATCCGGAATATCCGTCGCTTATAAGGGGCGGGCACAATACTTATCAAACAAGGATTTCCGATCGGGAAGTTTTTTCTCAGGTTCGGGAAGTAAATATATTGATTGCACTGAATCAGGACGGAGTGGATTTGCATAAGGACGAGTTGGCGGAGGATGCTATTTTGATTTTCGATCCTGAAAATACAAAAACGGATTTCGCAAATAGCATTCCGTTACCGATGGCCGAAATAGTTGCGAAGTTCAATGGCGACAAAATAATGAGAAATACTGTCGCACTCGGAGCTTCTTTGGCCTTTGTGTGCGTTGATTTTGAAATACTGAAGGAGCTGATACGAGAAGCTTTTTCTAAAAAAGGAGAAGATGTCGTTAAGCATAATTTGGATATAGCAAAAGCCGGGTATGATTTCGTCGGAAAGAAAAAATGTGCATTTAAGGTACCTGCAAAAGCCGTGAAGAAGAAAATGCTCATGTCGGGGAATGATGCGATATCTCTTGGAGCGATCAAGGCGGGATGCAAATTCATGTCTACGTATCCGATGACGCCTGCAACTGCGATCATGCATTATTTCGCGAAACACGAGGAGGATATGGGGCTTATCATGAAGCATACTGAAGACGAAATTGCCGGAATTTTGATGGCTATCGGGGCCGGACATGCCGGAGCGAGAGCGATGGCTGCAACTTCGGGTGGCGGGTTCGCCTTGATGGTTGAGGCGCTTGGGATGGCTGCGATGACGGAAACGCCGGTTGTCGTTGTTGTGGCTCAGCGCCCCGGACCGAGTACCGGGCTTCCGACTTGGACAGAGCAAGGAGATTTGAGGTTTGTGTTACATGCTTCGCAAGGAGATTTTTTCAGGGTTGTTTTGACGCCGGGCGATCATGAAGAGTGTTTTGAGGCCGGGGTACAAGCTTTCAATTATGCGGAAAGATATCAGACTCCCGTAATAATTTTGACGGATAAATATCTTGGCGAAAGTTTCAGAAGCGTTGAGCCGTTCTCGTTTTCGGCAACGGTGAACCGAGGAAAACTGATTCTAAGTCCTGCTGCGGATTACAAAAGATATGAATTTTCGGATGATGGTATATCTCCAAGAGCTTTGCCCGGATCTGTCGTGTTCGGCGTTTTTTCAAACGAGCATAATAAAGATGGAGATTTCACCGAAGATCCCGAGATGAGAAACAGGATGAACGAGAAAAGGTGGGCGAAAATCGAAACCGCATCTAAGGAAATTGGTGATAAAGTCAGATATTACGGCGATAAAAATCCTGATGTTACCGTTTTTTCATGGGGCTCGACGAAAGGGCCGGTTTTGGAAGCGATGAAGCTGGCTAAGGGATTAAAAATAGGGCTTGTCCATACTTTCTGCATGATGCCATTCCCTACCGAAGAAATTTCCGAATATTTGAAATCCGCAAAGAGAGCTGTTCTGATTGAAGGGAATATTGGAGCTCAGTTCGGCGGTCTGATACGTGAATACACCGGAGTTGAAATAAAAGATAAACTTCTTAAATACAATGGTAGGCCTTTTTATCCCGAGGAAATTTTAAAATTCTTAAAAAAATGATTTTAGATACTATACAAAAAGGACGAAAACCCGATTGGTGCCCCGGATGCGGGAATTTCGGGATTCTGATGGCCTTAAAACAGGCTGTAACCGAGCTCAAATTGAATCCTGCAGAAACCGTTTTGGTTTCGGGGATAGGATGTGGGCCGAAAATGCCTCTTTGGATCGATGTTAGCGGATTTCAATCAATACATGGGCGGACTTTGCCGGTTGCAACCGGGATAAAACTTGCTAATCACAGGCTGAATGTATTCACCACGGCCGGAGATGGGGATTGTTACGGAATCGGGATGGGACATTTTATACATGCGATGAGAAGAAATATGGATATGGTTTGTATTGTTCATAACAACCAGGTTTACGGTCTTACTAAGGGTCAGACCTCTCCGACAAGCGATCAAGGCGCCAAGAGCCTATCTACTCCTGCCGGCGTTATAGAGGTACCAACAAGGCCTTTGTCTTTGGCAATTGTAAGCGGTGCGACTTTTGTGGCAAGAGGTTTCGCGGGGGACGCGCCTCATTTGAAAAATCTGATCATTGAAGCACATAAACATCGAGGATTTGCCTTGGTTGATGTTTTACAACCGTGCGTAACTTTTAATAAAACAAATACGTACGAATGGTTTCGGGAAAGAGTTTACAAATTGGAAGATGAAAAATCTTACGATCCCAAGAATAAAATGCTTGCGCTTAAGACTGCCGACAAGTGGAATACGAAAATCCCGATAGGCGTTTATTACAGAGAAGATCGCGAGTTGTACAGCGATAAGGTTGCGGCTATAAAAGATATGCCCTTGGTCGAACAAAATATTGATAATGTCAATATCGAAGAGTTGTATAAGGATTTCTATTGATTTTCTTCGTCAAAAACATCGTAGCCGCTCGTGGCGCCGATTTCTTCTTCGTAAGTTCTGAAGCTTTGAACCACTGATTCGAAATTCGAGGTGCAGATATCCTTGTTGTCGGCCGTGATGTTATGCAATTCGAAATTGTATGTTGCTCCGTTATATTCAACCGAAACGACTTCCATGTACGCTATGCCCGTATCGTTATAAAGCGTGTATTTTTTTGCCATAGTGTTGTTATCTAACACCAGGACGTCTTCTTCGTAACTTGCCGCTTCACTTAAATCTCGCAATGCGACACCTCCGTAAACCGAGCAACTATTTTCGGTATCCGTAATCATATTTTTTTCCAAATTTTCAACCGTCCATGTCGGAGGGTAATCCACTACGAATTTCGTTTCCTGGGTTTCGAGTAACGGGAGCGCTATTTTGGCCCACTTTGGCTGAAAAATCTCTTCTGCTATATATGTATCTTCGAGCTTGGTATTGAGCGTTTTGAAAGTCGCAATCATGTTGGAAACATCCGCGTTGCAAGTTTCCCAATTTTCTTCGGGATATTGCGCTTCCAAAATGTAATAATTTCCATCTTCGTCGGTAAACGTAGCGGTTCTGAAAACCGGCCTCCTTATCCCATCAACCGTTTCGTAGAAATACCAGTCGTCCGCCGTCCCCCATTCCGTCAAGGTTGACCATTGTTCTTTTTCCAAATCGGCGCTTACCCCGTATCCGACGGTACCCGGAAGAATTACGCATGAGTCGTCGTTATATTCACTGGAAGAGAGATATATATCTGTGTTGTATTCATCGTCTTTGTCGAGTTTCACTTCCCAATAATCGGGCATCAACATTTCGAATGCCGCGTCTTTGCTCCAAACCGTCGTGGCTCTAAGTATGTTCCTGCCGTTCGGATCTCCGATCAATTTTGCTATGTAATATGATTGGTTTTGGGTTTCTATGACACCTTGTTGTTGGCATCCGATCCCGAACATAATCAAGGTTGCAAACAATAATGCCGTGATTTTTTTCATCTTACGAATAGGTTAAAAAATATGCGGGAGGGATTTTACACTAGGGACGTCTCCATTTCCAGAAGTATTTGAGGGAACTTAATACATGAATCCAAAAGATCCCTTTTGTCAACTGGCCGAATATCGAGCCTTCGCTCAAACGTTTGTGATAATGCACCGCTTCCACTTCCGGATAATAGATTATTTTGTATCCGTGTTTTTTCACTTTTCTGCAAAGGTCGAAATCTTCCAAAAACAGGAAAAATCTTTCATCAAATCCGTCAACTTCATCGAAAACTTTTTTTGACATTAACAGAAACGCGCCGACCAAAAGATCCACTTCTTGAGTTTTATTATGATCAAAATCTTTCATCAGATAATTCTCGTAGCGCTTTTTGAAAGGTTGCACGTAGCGCAATGGAGTCCTTTTTACGACGAGATCCCAAAATGTCATAAACCTCCTGCAAGATTCTTGAGTGTGCCCACTGTGATAAATAAGTTTCGGGGCGAGAATCCCGATATCTTTATGTCTATCCATGAAATCCACCATCTTTTGCAAGGTGTCTTTTTCGACCGTTATGTCTTCATTCATTATCAAAATGTATTCGCCTTTCGCGTTTTTTGCCGCAAGATTGTTTGCGCGACCGTAGCCAAGATTTTTTTGCGATTTTATGAGGGTTATCGTGCCTTCGTTATGAGCTTTTTCAAGATAATGAAGGCTTTCGTCGCTCGAGTTGTTATCCACAACTATTATTTCGTAGTCGAAATCAGTTTCGCTTTTGCGCAATGATTCCACGCACATGCGCGGGAAATACTTCTGGTTGAAATTAACCAACGTTATAGAAAGCTTCATAGCGATCTTTTTAGTTTTGAACCGTCCAGTTTGTTTTCTTTTATTTCGAGTGTTACCTTGCCTTTTACAAAACTGTTATCGGGAATGTCTTGATTGATTATCAAGCCGCCGGTGATAAATGCGTTTTCACCGATTTTCACTCCGGGCATTATGCTGACGTTTATGCCGATTCTGCAATCTTTGCCTATGACGGAACCGAATTTATTTGAGTTAGAGCCGGTTTTTTCGCCTTGGATATCCATGCGGATTTCCCCTTCGTCCAGCCTCAAATTGCCCGTAACCGAGCCTGCGCCGAGAGCGGTGTTTTCGGAAACAATCGAGTCGCCGATATAATTGGTATGGAGCCAAACATGATCCGCCAAATTGCTTCTTGCGACTTCGGAATTGAAGCCTATTACACAGCTATCCCCTATCATTGACTCCCTAACGAGAGAGTTGTTCGCGATTATCGAGTTTTTGCCGATGTAGATCGGACCGACGACCGTAGCGTGGTCGAATATTTTCACGTTATCTTCGATGATAACCGAACCTTTGATTTGCGCCGATTTCGATATTTTTGCGGTTTTGGAAATTTTTGATTTCCTGATTGTGCTTAAAAAATATTTTTGAAGTTCGAGAATATGCCATGGATATTTGAGCGCTTGCCAAAGACCGGTATATGGTACCGCTTCCGCATGCGTGTCTTCTTTTATCAGTTTGGCTATCGCCATTTCGTATTTGTCGTCTTTGGCGGTTTTGATTTTCTTGATTGTTTCTATCAATTTTTTCGGATTTTTGTGGATGTGCAAAACTATGTTGATCATATCGCTCGGTTCTTTGCCTTCGCCGGGCTTCTCGATTATGTCGGTTATGCGATTTTTATTCGCGACTTCCAGATATCCGCCCGGGAAATAAGATTTTACTTTTTTTGCCAGCATTAAAATCTCCGCCGGGCTTTTTTCGGAAGCTTTTTTCATTAAATTGAAAGCCGATTCGTCCAAGAAATCGTTGGCGCTGAGAATCAAGATCGCTTCATCTTTCAGGTATGGATGCAGGCTGTCCATTGCACCCGCCATCCCTTCGTCGAGATTTTTCTGTTTTATCACTTCCAATTTCGGGAAAGTTTTTTTGATTTTCGCGATGTTGTGCTCGCCCGCAATAATCGTGATGTTTTTGAAGCCCGCTTTTTTGACAATATCAACCTGGCATTCGAGTAGAGTTTTACCCAGGAATTTCAAGAAGTTTTTATCCTCTATCGGTTTCATCCTTTTTGATCTGCCGGCGGCAAGAATTATTGCGCGCATATTTGATATGTTAAAACCATAGTATAATAGGCTTATAGTCTAATAGGCTCATAGTATGGATGCAAATCAATCACAAAATCAGATAAGCGAAGGTGTTTTTGATCAAGACGATAAAAAGAGAAAATTGATAGGTGAGATTAAAGATGCACTTGCCGTAAAAAACCTGGGCGGTGAGGATAAAAAAGAGCTTTTGCGAAAATTGAATTTACATACCGCGGTTTAGCTGGAAAAAACCAAAGCAGAAATACAAAAAGAAGGGTTGGCAGTCAGGAAAGATCAGGTGAGACAGGAAAAGAGAGTGGTTTAAGTGAGTATTTTGGCAAGTTTTTTCGACTTAATCGCGTCTTTGATTTCCATCGCGATTCTTTCACCATAACTCATCGAATCTGCGTATAAATAGCCCGAATATGGTGTAAACGCCGTTCCCGGGGATCCCGGTATTCTCATGCTTACGTCGAATATTACGAACTCCTCTTTGCCTTCGAATGCCGCTACCGCGCCTTGCAATGCGAATGGACCAAAAAGTCCCGGGGGTACCTCTTTCTTCATCGTTGCTACGAATTTTTCGCCGAGATCATAAGCTTTTTCGACCAATGACTCTTTCATCGTGACGGCGTAGTGGCCCGTTTCAATCATTGAAGGTTTATAACCTTGGTTCAAAAGGTCCGTTTGCGTTTTTGCGTCAAGCCTTAGGAAACCGTCCATGCTGGTTTGTCGTCTTGAATCCGTCCCAAGAAGTTCAAGTTCATCGTTTATAGCCGAATAAAAGAAGTTCAAATTAACTTGCGCGCCTATGATGAACTCTTCAATTACGGCGTTGTCGACGTTGGCTTGTGTCGTTTCCCCTCCCTTAATCATTTCCGCAGATTTTGTAAAATAATCATCCGTTTTTGTAATCACGAAAAATGCTCTTTCATATGATCTTATGGCCTCGTTCGCTTTCACGAGAAGTGGCAAGCGTTTCATTTGATCGAAATGATGATCCAAGCGTCTTCTCAACTCGGTTTCGCTCAATTTTTCCCCACCTTTTCTTATTATTCGTGGCATACGGATGCCGGCTTTCTCAAGGATCATATATTGATTAAGAGGCTGGTCGCGCTCTTCGAGTTTTACGCCTTGTCTAAGCCCGAAAATCGGTACGCGAAAGTTGTTTTCGATATCGGAGTAGTCTTTAAAATAAACCCAAAAATATCGATTATGTATAAAAATCGTGTTTAATTTGCGCAACTTTTCTTGGACCTCTTTTTTCGTGATGTCTAAAAATTTATCCACCAAAATAACTTCATCCACACAACCTTTTTCGCCACGAGTTTTATAATATTTGGCGTAAGTTTTTTCGCGACCGCGCTGGCAAATCGCGACCGTTTTGAACCCGTATTTTTTGGCGCCACGACAGACATCAAGCGCGCTATGACCACCAAGGACTCCTATTGAGATTTTTTTAAGGTCGTAATCTTTCAGGATGACCAGAATGTCTTTTGCGTTAATCATATATTTATTTTTTAACAAAATATTTAACTTTTTCAAATCGTTTTCGCGATTAGCCCAGTATGTCTTTTAGGCGTCCCACCTCTATCGCATTTTTTATTTCGCGTGCAATTCTTCTGCCGGTACTCATCGGTTCATTATATTTCAACCATGTGTAAGGCGAACCGTTTGTATACGGGTTGGTGCCGGCAACTATTCTGGCAGAGATTTCGAACGTATAGAAGCTCAATTTCGGATCCAAAATCGACTCCAGGCAGAATGGTCCATACAAGCCTTTATTCACGAGTTTTTTTGATTTTTCGACGACGTTTTTGCCCATTTCGAAAAGTTGAGGCAACAAAGATTCTCTTACAACTAACGGGATATTGCCCGTAATCGTATAACTTGTTTCGAGCCCTACGTCGAGCTGATCTTTGGCGGCGATTCTGCCTATCGAGTCGGCGTTTGATTCGTATCTTTTATCGAAACTCATGATCTCCAATTCGTCGGCGAGATTTGAATAAAAATAATGGGTGTAAATCGGCACTCCGACGATGTACTCTTGGATTACATATCCTTCGTGATCTTTGTATCTTTTTATTCTTTCATGAAACTCTTTGGCGTTGTTTGCGATGAAGTATCCGAAGCCGCCTTTCGCTCCGTGGAATTTGATAATTACGGGACGATCTATTTCTTCCGGTGATTTGAAAATTTTCGGCATTTTAAGACCGGCGTCGAGAAGCCATGTCCGCTCTTTTGTCCTGTCGGACTCCCATTCAAGTATCCCTTTGTCTCCATAATGCATGACTTTTATTTTTTTCACCTCTTCCGGACCGATGTAGCTGATGAACGAGCCATGTGGAATTACTATCGCGTTTTTCTTGATTAGCTCATTTTCGAGTTTGAAAAAACTGTCGGCCGAGAATTTTTCGACTTCCATTATTTCGTCTGCAACGCCGTAGCTCTTATACGGCTCCGATTTACCTTTTTCGCAAATGCACAAAGTCCTAAACCCTTCGTCTTTCGCGCCCTTCAGTATCTGTAAAGCCGTATGACTTCCGAGAGTTGCTATGATGTAGTTTTTTGTATTTGCCATAAAACGCAAATTAATTTTTTGCGATTGTAGCAAGATAAACACAGATTGTCCAGTTTTTTACAACATTCCTCTTAATATCTTTATCCTCTCTTCGATTGGAGGATGTGTGGAAAAAAGTCCCGAGAAAAATCCTTTTTTAAGCGGATTCGAAATGCACAAATGCGCACTGCTTTTCGGCATGGACATTAAAACCGAATTGCCGGAAATTTTTTCAAGCGCGTCGGCAAGCGCTCCCGGATTTCTGATGAGCAAAGCTCCCGAGGCGTCAGCCAGATATTCGCGTTTTCTCGATATGGCAAGCTGTATCATCATCGCGACAAGCGGACCGAATATCGAAAGCGCTATCGCAATCACAATCATGATAAGTTGAGCCTGCCCGCTCTTTTTGCCGCCTTTAAAATGGAAAGCGAATCTCAGGAAAATATCCGCCATTATCGAAATCGCCCCAACAAGCGCTATAACAAGCATCCCGAATCTGATATCGTAATTGCCCACATGGGAAAGCTCGTGAGCGATAACGGCTTCCAATTCTTGTTTTTCGAGTTTTTCTATGATTCCTCTGGTAAGCGCGATGGCGGAATGTTTCGGGTCCCTGCCTGTCGCAAACGCGTTGAGTGCGGGATCGTCCATAACGTAAATTTCGGGAGTGGGTAGCCCTCCGGCGATACAAAGATTTTCAACCATGTTGTAAATTTGCGGGAGGTTTTGACGATCTATTTTTTTCGCGCCTGCGGATGCGAGAGCGATTTTACTCCCGGCAAAATACATCACGAACCCGTAAATTATTGCGATGACTCCGGCAAGCGTTAGGCCACCGACTCCGCCTCCGCTTGCGGATGCCTCGCCGATTATGAAGCCGAAAATCATGAAAAACATCAAGAATCCCGCAAATAACAGGCTCGATTTAACTTTGTTTTTTGTAATTTCGTGGTAGACGAACATGGGGGAGAGATTTAGAACGAAACTTTGACATTTTCGCGTTCGGCCGCATCCCCTATCTCGAAAAACTCTTTTTTCTGGAAACCAAAGATGCTTGCAATGATGCTCGTCGGAAATACCTGAACGGCCGTATTGAAATCTTTAACCGTACCGTTAAAGAAGCGTCTTGACGCTTGGATTTTGTCTTCCGTATCCGCAAGTTGAGATTGAAGATCCAAGAAGTTTTGGTTGGCTTTCAAATCGGGATAACTTTCGGCAACGGCGAAAAGGGATTTCAAAGCATCTTTCAGTTGGTTCTCGGAAACCGCATGTTCGGCCGGGGTACCATGATTCCCCATGGCGGCGTTCCTGGCTTTTGTTACATTTTCCAAAACATCTTGTTCGTGTTTGGCGTAACCTTTTACGGATTCAACCAGGTTTGGAATCAAGTCGTATCGTCTTTTCAATTGGACATCTATATCCGACCATCCTTCTTCACATCTGACTCGTTTTTTAACAAGTCCGTTGTAAACGACTATCAAGTATACGAGCACGATAACCGCAAACAGCAGAATGATTATACCTGGTTCCATATTTTTTTGGTTAAAAAGGCGTAAAATATTTTATATCAATAAATAGTGCGATTGCAATCATCCCTATTAAAAACAGGTAATATGCAAACGGTTTTAATGTGTTGTTTTTGTAGAATTTCATCAGGAATCCTATTACGAAATAACTGGTGACGGCAGATACCAATGCGCCCACGACCGAAACGCTCACGGCCGGCAATTCGCCAATATCTTTTACCTGTAAAATTCCCGCTCCCGTAATCGCGATTGAGCCCAGTAAGAAAGAAAATTCCGCCGCTTTGGTCCTTTCAATGCCTGTCAATAATCCCGTCGCAAGCGTTGAGCCCGATCTTGAAATGCCGGGAATTAGGGCGCACATTTGGGCTAGACCGATAATGAAGCTGTTTTTCGCGTTAATGTTTTTATCTTTTAATTTAAATCTTTCCGCAATCAAATAAAATACACCCGTTGCCATCATCGCAATGCCTATTGGCAGAACTCCTCTGAATACGCTATCTATCGTGTCTTCAAGAGTAAATCCGGCTATGACTGCGGGAATGGTGCCGACTATCAAGTATCCGATATGTTTTCTGTCTTTTAATAAAATTTCCAGAATTCTTTTTCTAAAAAATACGATTATGCCGATCAAAGAACCGACATGAAGAAGAACGTCGAAACTTTTTAACGATTCGACTTTCAGATTAAATGCCGCTTCCGCGAGAACAAGATGCCCGGAAGAAGATATCGGCAGGAATTCAGTAATGCCTTGTAGAAGACCTAATATGAGAGATTGGAGAATTGACATAATGTATCCCTTCGGGATGTTTTTAATGTATGGCGCCGGGATCACTTCGTTTCCCTGCGCTGGCGCTAATGCTTAAACGATCTAATTCCCGTTACAACCATCACGATTCCCAGCTCATCCGCTCTTTTGAACACTTCCGCGTCTCTTACCGAACCGCCGGGTTGGATTATAGCGGAAACTCCGGCTTTGTGAGCCTCTTCGACTCCGTCCGAAAACGGGAAAAATGCGTCGGAAGCCAAGATGGAACCTTTTATACGTTTTCCTCCTTTGTGCGTCGCTATATGGACCGCGTCAACACGAGACATTTGCCCCGCCCCTATGCCTGTTGTCACCTCGACTCCGTCTTCGATTGTCGCGAAAACAACCGAGTTGGATTTCACATGTTTGACGACGTTGCGAGCGAATAACATGGCGCGGATTTGCTCTTCGGTGGGCTTGAGTTTGGTTACCACTTTTAAGTCTTTTTCGGTCACTATATATTGGTCGGCCGTTTGCACAAGCATGCCGCCGGAAACCGTTTTTATGTCTCTCTCAACGGGATTGATCCTAAGTTCGCCGGTTTCGAGAAGGCGCAAGTTTTGTTTTTGCTTGAGGATTGAAAGAGCTGATTTTTCAAATTCGGGAGCTATTATTATTTCGACGAAAAGTTTGTTATCTCTTATATATTCGGCGATTTCCTTGGTACATTTTCGGTTTAATCCGATAACGCAACCAAATGCCGACATCGGATCAACTTGGTGCGCTTTGATAAGCGCCGTTGTGATGGTATCTGCCGAGGCTACACCGCACGGATTAGTGTGCTTGATGACAGTCGCAGTCGGTCGCGCGAAATCTTTTACAAGTTCGATTGCCGCATTTGCATCCACTATATTGTTGAATGAAAGCTCTTTGCCTTGGAGCTGTTTCGCGTTCGTCACATTCGGGTAGTGATTGCGAGGGTCTCTGAAGAAAACGGCTTTCTGATGCGGATTTTCGCCATATCGTAGTTGTTGCGCTTTTTCGTAGTGGAGGTTGAGAAGTTCGACTTCTCCTCCTTTTGTTTTTAAGTATTCCGTGATTTTTTGATCGTAGTAAGAAGTTTTTTCGAAAACTTTTACAGCGAGACTGCGCCTCATCTCGAGCGGTATGCCGCCATGCGTTTTCAACGCATCAATAACGCTTGGATAATCTTTTATTGCCGTTACAACCGTTACGTATTTGAAATTTTTTGCCGCGCTACGAAGCATCGCCGGCCCTCCGATATCGATTTGTTCTATTGCCTCTTCCTCTGTGACGCCTTCTTTTTGAATGGTTTTCTGGAAAGGGTAAAGGTTGATGACCACCATATCTATCATTTCAATATCGTTTTTTTTCGCAGAATCCATGTGTTTTTTATCGTCCCGAACCGCAAGAAGACCGCCGTGAATTTTCGGGTGAAGTGTTTTTACGCGGCCGTCCATGATTTCCGGGAAACCGGTGTAGTCGGATACTTCTTTAACTTTTATTTTCGCATCTTGTAAAACTTTCGCCGTGCCTCCGGTCGAGAGAATTTCCACTCCCATTTTTTCAAGTTCTTTCGCGAGATCAACGATACCCGTTTTATCGGATACGCTGATCAAGGCTCTTTTTATCGGAATAATGTAAGGCGCACAGGTCTCTTCCGGCGACCGAAGCACTTTATTGGTCATATATGTTAGGGTTACTGATTGATTTGTTTAAACCGCTATGCGCCTATCATGGTAAATCCAAGCCGCCTTTGCTCCAAGGATTGCATCTCAAAATTCTCCAAATCGATTTTATGCTCCCTTTGATTACGCCATATCTTTCCAGTGCCATTTTCGAATATTGCGAACACGATGGCGTATATCTGCAAAATCCTCCTTTGAAAACATGCTTTAGCGGACCATGATCCGGCGATAAAGTTTGCTGATATAAGCTTATTGCCGCCACCATCAAATCGCGCGGAATGTTTATGATTTTGCGCAACATGAAACGGGTTAAGAGGATTGGACCGCGGGTATTTTAGTCTAAGTTTGTTTTATTGCAAAGACGAACGGTTGTGGAGACTGTAGAAGTGGGTAGTTCGATGGACGGATAGACTGGGTAGAGATTTTACTTACGAGGGGGCTGGCGGCAAGAGAGTGTCAGGCGAATCCTAACACACGGTTTTTGGCGATGGGTTTTGGGAGATGGAAAGGAAGTAGTCCGATAGGCGAATAGTCGTATAGTCTAATCCGGTGGGGATTTTATTTACTATCCTCCTTTTCGTGCTAAAATTCTCATGTGAGACCAATACAAAAAGACCACGGGGTTATAGATAAGATAGCGAGGGCGAGTCCCGTCAGGGACGAGCCCGAGCGTAGCGAGGGCGAGTCCCGTCAGGGACGAGCCCGAGCGTAGCGAGGGATGCGGTACGTCCACCTTCCGCGGGTTTGGTTTGTTCGGCAAGAAAGCCGGCGTTTCCCTCATCTTCGCGATCATCATCGTAACGGCATTGATGCTTGTGGCATCGCAAAGCGCAGACCTTACGGTCAGAAATCTCAAAAGAGTTGATGACCTTTGGGCAAGCGGACAAGCGCATTCAATGGCCGATTCCGCTTTCGGAGCCGCATCGGGATACATTAAACAAAACTGCGCCGACGCGGGTTGCGACTACTTGGGCGAGTATGCGATTGAGGAAGATGTCATTTATGGCGATTATGAAATCACGGGTCTCTCCGCCGAAAACGTTTCTGCGGGTGATGGATATTTCTACGTTCCCATCCCGGGCCGCGGCGATGCCGCGGGACGTTATGAATACGATGATGATTACGTTTGCGATCCGGAGGTTCCGGGAGATATTGATGACGAATGCAACTGGAACAAAATCTATTTCGGAGATTCGGTAACCGTACCTTTATACATAAGCGGGGATGATGAGTTTACGGGAAATGAATTGTATATAAGGGTAAGGACACCACTATGCGACGATGACGACTGGGACTGTGAAAACGACAGGAAGGTTATCGCATGCAAAGATGAGGCGAAAACCGCCACGGATACCCTCAACGGTTGCGACCTCGAAGATGACAAAGTAATCCTCTTCTGGCAGATAAGGGGGGACAGAGAGGATGGGACGGATTATGTGGAGGCGAGAGAGTATATAATTGGATTTCCAGTCGAAAAAAGGGATGACAATAATGACGCTGGCGAAGATTCGGAAATCTATACAACCCTCATCAACAACTCACTGTCCCACGATTATTCAGGCTGGGATTTCGGTTACAATGAAAATTATGTTGTCGTGAATATATACGACAAAGCCAATCCCGACGGAGGAGACAAAACCATCCTTGAAATCCTCACGGACGACGACCCGATGCTCTACCCGACACTGGTACTCGCGTACATCGAGACCATAAGGAACAACGACGGAGCTATACCTTACCTCGAATACCAAGTCGTCTCGGACGTGCAAATCTCCAACGATCGCAGTTTCATAACGGCAAGAGGGTTCGTGAAAAGCAAAGGAGACTCCTACTTTTGGATAGAAGAAGGTTGGTTTTCTCAATACACAAGTTCGATAATTAACTTCGCGTTCCAAAACTAGCTTGACTTATTCGTAAAATTTAATATAATTCTCTCTATCGGAAAGACCATCTGACAATCCATACCACTTCTTGAAATGGTTGCACGGCGAAGAGGTTGCCAAATCTCAATAACGCTGTCTCCATGGAACCAAACAATTTGCGCCACTCGATAGAAAAAAGAAACGGACCGAAATCCGGAGAAGTTCTTGGTTCGAAACCGAATAATCTTGCCGTAAGGTTGGGAACGACTGTCGCGGCGCTTTCGGCGTTGGCGGTACTGGGAGGAACTCCGAACAGGGCGGAAGCGGATATACCGACTTGCGATGTAGATACGATTGATACCGCTCTAACACCGGCGGCTTTGGCGGCATTGGATGCAATAGATATACCAATGTGGATATCGGAAAATGACACGGATGGAGTAAATACATATACCTGTACCGGGATAGATACGGATGGAGATTGGGTAGCAAATGAATACAAGTGTTGGGATGGGACATCTTGGTTGGATATGGATTTCTCGGGAACTTCTATGGATAGAGAAACAGATTTTATGGCATCAAGAATAGTAGATGGCTCTTTATTCGTAGGCAATGGTAGTGCCCTACAATTAGATGGCTCGGGGCTGAGCTGGAATACGGAAACAAATCTCAGAACCAGCTTAGGAATTCATGGTTATGAATTCACTTATGACCCATATACAGATGATTATTATTACCGCGAAACAGATCCGCGCACAGGGGAAGCGGCAATTTTCCAAAATTCTGACGACACTTATGCATTAATCAGTGACCTTACAGGAACTTACAGTTATCTAGATCCGGCAAGTTGTGGTGACGGCAACCTATACGTAACAGTTACCGATTATAGTTCTCTTTATCAGCTCTACGCATACGACATAGACAGCGGAGATTTCGAACCGATTGCCGAGATACCAAGAAGCGTTTACGCAACCTGCTCAACCGATGGAACCACCACCACTCTCTATTATACCGAACCATCTTCTGATTGGTCCTCCGGCACCCCCTACCAAATCACCTGCACACACGGTGGCGGCACGACTTATACTTATTACCTCGATGCCGATCTCGACTCTTACGGAGACTCTTCCGCAACAGCTGAAACCGGACCTTCCGTTCCAACAGGGTATTCCGAAAACAACACCGACTGCGATGATGCTGATGCGAGCGTAAATCCCAGAGCAACTGAATCTTGTAACGGCACAGACGACGATTGTGACGGTGACACCGACGAAGATGTTCTCAATACTTATTACCTCGATTCCGATAATGATGGTCATGGCGACCCTTCCTCCCCTGTCGAAGATTGCGCGGCTCCGAGCGGATATGTTTCGGAAGGAGATGATTGCGACAATGC
>Ga0209417_1001184_pt1 | contig 49926 bp, 37 predicted proteins | sample RifGroF2_FD_184002 | JGI IMG/M metagenome (GOLD analysis project Ga0209417, IMG submission 184002) | Groundwater microbial communities from Rifle, Colorado, USA - Groundwater F2 (SPAdes) (version 2) | ecosystem: Environmental > Aquatic > Deep subsurface > Groundwater | place: Rifle, Colorado...
AACGCATTAAAGATACAATTTGAAAGCAAATCACAACTACGGACATTATCGAGAAAAAATTGGATGAGATGTGATAGAACGCATTAAAGATACAATTTGAAAGCAAATCACAACTTCAACCAATTCTTCATTATCGACTCGCTGGATGTGATAGAACGCATTAAAGATACAATTTGAAAGCAAATCACAACGGGTTTCGTTTCTATTTATACAAAAATCGCGATGTGATAGAACGCATTAAAGATACAATTTGAAAGCAAATCACAACTCTGTAATACGATCCCCGTTTATAACGGCAGATGTGATAGAACGCATTAAAGATACAATTTGAAAGCAAATCACAACTTAACCATATCGCGCAAAAATTCGATAAAGATGTGATAGAACGCATTAAAGATACAATTTGAAAGCAAATCACAACCTGGTTATTTTTCAAATCAAGCGAATCGAAGATGTGATAGAACGCATTAAAGATACAATTTGAAAGCAAATCACAACACGTGCCAGATTGACGAAGGTAGATTTGATGATGTGATAGAACGCATTAAAGATACAATTTGAAAGCAAATCACAACCTGCAATTAATTCACATTTAAATAATTACAGATGTGATAGAACGCATTAAAGATACAATTTGAAAGCAAATCACAACAACTGATCAATCAGTTTGGATCCAGTATTCGATGTGATAGAACGCATTAAAGATACAATTTGAAAGCAAATCACAACTTCTGTTCCATTGGTTTCAATGCTGTTTTCGATGTGATAGAACGCATTAAAGATACAATTTGAAAGCAAATCACAACCTATTTTTTTCCTTTTAGAATCTCCTGATACCTAAACATTTCGTCGCGTAAGCGGGCGGCTTCGTAAAAATCGAGTTCTTTGGCGGCTGCTTCCATGTCTTTTTTGAGTTTGGAGATTGCCTTTTCCAAAGCAGGTGCAGCCATGTATTGAACAACAGGATCGGCTGCAAGGTTGGTCGGCTCATCACCACCGTATGCTTTTACTTTCATTCCAATGCTGGAATATCCCACTATCTCGCGACTGGCTTTAATAATTTGTGTTGGAGTAATATCGTTTGCTATATTGTACTTCATCTGCTTTTCGCGCCGGTAATTGGTTGAGTCAATCGTCCTCTTCATCGAATTGGTAATTTTATCGGCATACATGATCACCATGCCATTCAGGTTTCGTGCTGCACGTCCTGCTGTTTGGGTTAACGAACGCTCCGACCGTAAAAATCCTTCCTTGTCGGCATCCAGAATAGCAACCAGCGAAACTTCAGGCAAATCCAATCCTTCACGCAGCAAATTGATTCCAACCAGTACATCAAACTCTCCTTTGCGCAAATCTTCGAGAATCTGGATGCGGTCAAGTGTTTCAACATCAGAATGAATGTACCGGGTTTTAACGCCCATATTGGCCAGGTAACTGCTTAGTTCTTCCGCCATCCGTTTGGTCAGTGTGGTAACAAGTACACGCTCATTGCGTTCAATTCGCAAATGTATTTCGTGCATCAGGTTATCAATCTGGTTAATGCTGGGCCGTACTTCAATAATCGGATCCAGTAAACCAGTTGGCCGGATAACTTGTTCCACCACAATTCCTTCCGATTTTCCGAGTTCATAATCAGCGGGGGTAGCGCTTACAAAAACAATCTGGTCAACCACACTTTCAAATTCATCAAAAGTCAGCGGACGGTTATCGATGGCCGAAGGCAACCGGAATGCATATTCGACAAGATTTGTTTTGCGGGAACGGTCACCGCCAAACATGGCCCTGATCTGTGGCAATGTTACATGGCTTTCGTCGATAATGGTCACAAAATCGTCAGGAAAATAATCGAGGAGGCAGAAAGGCCGCGAACCAGGTTGACGACCATCAAAATACCTTGAATAGTTTTCAATTCCCGGGCAATAGCCCAATTCACGCATCATTTCCATGTCGTATTCAACCCGTTCCTGAATACGTTTGGCCTCCATCGGTTTGCCGATTTCCTGAAAAAAGGCAATTTGCTTAACCAGATCATCCTGAATCTGGCGGATGGCAAGCTGCATCCGTTCGTTGGTGGTTACAAAAATACTGGCCGGATAGATTATCGCTGTTTCCAGTGCTTCGATAGTTCCTCCGCTTACGGGATCAAACGTATAAATTTCCTCGATGTCGTCGCCCCAGAAAACAATCCGGAAAGCAATGTCAGCATAAGCCGGGAAAATATCCACGGTATCACCCTTTACCCTGAAATTTCCACGATTGAACTCTACTTCGTTGCGCGAATAGAGGGCATCGACCAGCCGATGCAAAAAGACATTTCTGCTGATTGTCTCTCCTTTTTTTACCTGGGTGACATTGGCATGAAAATCTTCCGGATTTCCAATACCGTACAAACACGAAACCGATGAAACCACAATCACGTCGCGTCTTCCTGATAGGAGAGAAGAAGTGGTGCTTAAGCGTAATTTTTCAATATCCTTATTGATCGAAAGGTCCTTTTCAATATAGGTATCACTCGAAGGAAGGTATGCTTCGGGCTGGTAATAATCGTAATAGGAAACGAAATATTCAACTGCATTTTCAGGAAAGAACATCTTCATTTCGCTGTACAACTGAGCAGCCAGCGTCTTGTTGTGACTTAAAACCAAGGCAGGTCGATTAACCTCGGCAATTACATTGGCCATGGTAAACGTCTTTCCTGAACCAGTCACACCAAGCAAAGTCTGAAATGTTGTCCCATTTCGCAATCCTTCAGTCAGTTGCAAGATTGCATCGGGCTGGTCGCCTGTAGGTTGATATTCTGATACGAGTTTAAAATCCATGATCTGCGATTTTCAGAAGAGATGCACGGCCGTGCGTCTGTACAAATATAATTCTGATTGCGCTGCGCTATACAGCAGAGACGCACGGCCGTGCGTCTTTACAAATTATCTGCTTTGACAATTCCGACATTACCTAACAATCATCTTAAAATACACCGGAAAATGATCGCTAACTCCGCCAACATTTTTATTTCCGACATAGGTGCGATTCGGTGTTTTAGCACCGTTTTTGTTGGTAAAAACCATCCAGTCGCTGCTGAAAATGTATCCTTTCTTATTTTCAACTTTAAAACCTTTCCCATTAATAACGGGTTTCGAAACGACTATATTATCGAGCATATTCCAGTTTCCGCTGTAAAAATAGGTACCCAATCCTGCCATATCGTCCGGAAACATCAGATTAACCATTTTAGAATCAGAATCGGGTGAACCAGCTTCCAAAGTTTCTTTTAGACTTTTGTTGTCAGGCTCATCATTCATGTCACCCATGATGATGATCCTTGCTTTCGGCTCAGCAGTCAGTATCTGATCAGTTTTATTTTTCAGAACTGAAGCCGCTAAAACCCTTTTCGGTTCCGTTTTATCTTCGCCACCAATTCGCGAAGGCCAGTGGTTCACAAAAACATGAACTGTTTTATTCCTGATTTTACCTGTAACATGCAAAATATCGCGGGTTTTAAAGTTCGGATCATCAGGAAAAACAACCGGAAGCACCTCGTGACTTATTTCCTTGAAGGCATCCTGACGATAAATCAGGGCTACATCAATTCCCCGATAATCAGGACTTTCTTCATGAATGATGATATACTTATTTTTTAATTGGGCAGTGTTGATCAAATCCTCAAGAACTGTCCTGTTTTCAACTTCAACCAATCCAACCAATTCAGGAAGTTCGTTCGGATTAACTTCCGAAATCACTTTAACCAAATCGCTCAGTTTTTTCTGATAGGCGTTGTTATCCCATTTCTTTTCGCTTTCAGGAAGAAATTCTTCATCAGGAATTTTTGGATCATCCACTGTATCAAATAAATTTTCAACATTATAGGACATGACTGTGTATTCCTGTTTAAGCGTTTTTTTTACTGACGTGCAGGAACTTATGACCAAAATCAGCGCAACCGACAACCATAGATTTTTCTTCATGACTTATTTCCCAATTGTAACTTCATAATATTGAGTAACATCAACCACCATCATTCCGGCAGAATGAGCTGCCTGAATACCCAGATTGCCGTCTTCAAACACTTCACAATCTACCGGATTAATGCCCATTTGTTCAGCACATTTTAGAAATGTTTCAGGATGGGGTTTATAATTACTGACATCTTCACTACATACAATTACATCTATATACTCTTTTAAACCAATGATTTCAAGCGTTTTTAAAACCAGACGCCGAGCTCCGCCAGTACCGATGCCCATCGGCAATTTGCCATGATTGGCGCGAACCAGATCGGTTACAATTTTAATTTCAGGAGTTTGATGCATATTCCGTTCAAATTCAGCTTCTTTTAAATCTCCCATTTCCAAGGGATCAATGGCTTTTCCAAAAATTTGATTGAGTTTCTCAACAGTGGGATACAAAGGAATTCCAGCCAGTTCCATAAATAATTCAGTAGTAAAATCAATTCCGTAAATGGCTGCAGCATTTTTCCATGCGATGTAATGAATAGGCATGGTATCCGCCAATGTTCCGTCCAGATCAAAAATCAATCCTTTAGCTGCAGGATTTATCGTCAGTACTTTCTCCATTTTTCTGTTTTTATGATATTTTTCAAAAATAGACAATCTAACCACACAATTAGTTCTATAATTTTTTGTTTGATTAAAAATTAACACTTTTGCCATACATAAAACTTTTTATCATGGGTTTAAATTCCTTATTCGGATTGGCAATTGTCTCACAATGGACACTTTTTATCGGCATTGGCCTTGTTATATTTGGCTGGATTGAAAAAAAGGAAAAATTATCGATAGCAGGACAAGTTTGCTTTATACTGTTGGGACTGATATCCTTGTGGATTTTGCTTACCAACAAGATTCCTATTGCTGAAACAGCTTTAAATCCAATTACCAAAGAGGTGAAAATTCTCAGCTATTTCAAACTAGCCGCATATTTTTCAGTCGTTAATCTGGTTTCTCTCCTACTCTATGTTTTTAAACTTCGCTATTATAAATGGAGCGCTTATCTGGTGGTAATTATTGGATTAATGCTGTTTTTCATGGTATTCAACGTCCTTCGGATTCCAAAATGATCGAATTTACAAAGGCTATAAAATCAAAATACCGTGAGATTGACCCACGGTATTTTTGAAGTTTTAAAAAAACATCTGCAACTTTCCTTACAGATAAATAAAAGAGAAAACCTAAAAAAAAATTGAACAACTAAGTATTGTATTTTTAAAATGAAACAGTTCTCCTAATTGATGAAGCAAATCTACAGTTGCAAACTCAATCCATCGGTTAGAGGGTAGTTAGAAAATTATTAGAAATTCATTAGAATTAGGATTAATTGCTGATTGTATCTTAGTTTTGTCACAAAAAATCAAGAAAATGTTTGATTCACACATATTAATCGTTGAAGATGAAATTAGACTAGCCGAAGTTCTTCAAAAACAATTGCAAGAATCAGGTTTTAAAGCTGATGTGGCCAACGACGGATATGTTGGAAAAAGAATGATTGGGAATTTTAATTATGACCTCATAATTCTTGACATTAATTTACCATTGATGAATGGATACGAGTTGTGCAAGGAGATCCGGAAAAAGAACAGCAAAATTCCTATCATCATGCTTACGGCTCTTGGCACGCCAGACAACAAACTCATCGGATTTGAAGCCGGAGCCGACGATTATGTGCTCAAACCATTTGACTTCAGAGAGTTACACGCCAGAATCAATGTTTTCCTGAAGAGAAAAAACATCACAATACCGGAGTCACGAAAATTAACTATCGCTGACTTCGAAATGGATTTAGATACCAAAACGGCTTCCCGGGCTGGTAAAAAAATTGACCTGACTTCGAAAGAATTTGCCCTAATGGAAACCTTCCTAATCAATAAGGATAAACTCCTGTCGCGTGAATTTATCATCGAGAAAGTCTGGGATCTGGACTTTGAAACCGGGACAAATATTATTGATGTGTATGTGAATTACTTAAGAAAGAAAATCGACAAGGATTTTGAGCCTAAGATTATCCATACTAAATTTGGGTTTGGATTTTATTGCAGCGAAAAAGAATTGTGATATGAACATTAAAACACGGTTATCCATTCAATTTACATTAGTCGTAATTGGCATTCTGCTATTCTTCTCCATATTGGTCTATTATTTCTCGTATACCAGCCAACGTTCAAAATTCAGAGAAAATCTTTTGGAAAAGGCTCAAAACACTGCTATTTTATTAATAAATGTTGAAGGAATTGACTCAACCTTGCTAAAAAAAATCCATCAAACTACGAGTTCTCTGGTGGAGGAAGAAATTGCGCTGACTGATTCAGCGAACAACTTAATATACAGTAATAACACCCATTTTCTATCTCCAAAAATTTTAATTGAAAAGTCATTTACTTCTAGTCCAAACTATTTTTCGATTGGCGAAAAAGATGGCGTAAGCTATAATCATACGATAGAAAAAAAAGCCTATCACGTTTACGTTTTAGCCTATGATAACTCACGGGCCGAAAGTTTAATCGAGTTGCGCACTATTTTATTCTGGAGCATTCTTTTCAGCATTTGGCTTTCCATTACTGCTGCCTATTTCTTTTCGAGATTGGCAATAAAACCAATATCAAATATCATATCGCAAGTAAAAGACATTAACTCGTCGAAACTGAACAGCAGGTTAAACGAAGGTCGGCGCAGAGATGAGATAGAGCAATTAGCCATCACCTTTAACCAAATGTTATCTGATCTTGAGCTGGTTTTTAAAAATCAGGATGAATTTGTTTCGAATGCTTCGCATGAATTACGAACACCATTTGCTATCATGATTGCAGAATCTGATTATATTCTCGGAAAGGAACGCAAGTCGGAAGAATACACCAAGCACATTTCAGGAATGGTTGATGACCTTCGAAAACTCAATGCGCTTCTAAATAGCTTATTGGAATTAGCCCAGCTAAACCGAAACATCAAAATATTCTTATCGCCGGTACGTATTGACGAACTGATTTTCAATACAGTACAGGAAATTAAATCAAAATATCCGGGAAGAAAAATTCTTCCTAAAATTGAGTATTCTGAAAACGAAAACGATCTTTTGATAACCGGCAACCAGGGATTACTTGAAATTGCTTTGAAAAACCTGATCGATAACGCATGTAAATTCTCTAATGATTCAGTTGAGGTTAAAATTTCCATTTCCGCAGAAACAAAAATTGTAAGCATTGTTGATCACGGAATCGGAATTCCACCTGACGAAATTGAGACTATTTTTAAGCCTTTCAGAAGGGGAACCAATGTAAAGTACATCGGAGGCTTTGGAGTTGGCCTTTCGATTGTTTCCAAAATCATTGAATTACATAGAGCAGTACTTAAAGTTTCTAGCTCAAAAGAAAAAGGTACTTGTTTCGAAATCTTATTCAGAAAATAATTCCAGACAAATGCTATTCCTTTTTCTTTTTGTATTTCCAAACCAGATAACCAACAAACACAGCGCCGCAAGCCAATAAAATATAGGAGAGTTCGTGCATATATTTGTATAACAAATCTTGCTGTGTATAAAGGTAATAGCTCAGTAAAGCTAAAATAATGTGCCATATTCCGGAACCCAAAGCGGTATAAAGTATGAACTGTTTGATATTCATTTTTGCAAGCCCGGCAGGAATCGAAATTAAATGTCTTATCCCAGGAATTAATCGCCCGATAAAGGTAGAACTTCTTCCATGCCGGTTAAAATAAGCTTCTGCATGTTCCACTTTGGCCTGATTGAGTAAAAACAGTTTACCAACTTTTGACTCGGCAAAACCATATACAATCACCCGTCCCAACCAGCGAGCCATCACGTAATTGAACATCGCACCAATTACTGCACCAAGGGTAGCAAATACAACAACGAGATAAACATTTAATTCGCCGGTTTTTAATGCCTGCCAAATAGCCGGTGGAATAACAACTTCAGAAGGAAGCGGAACAAATGAACTTTCGATAGCCATTAAAAGAGTAATGGTAAAATAGTTCATATGTTGCATGTACCAGTCGGCGAGTGATTGAAAGTATTCGAGCATCAGTTTTATATTTACAATTAAACTATTTACTATTTACAATTTGCCATTTACGAATAAGCAAATGCATCTTCAAATTTTCAAATTTTCTCCTCAATCCACTTCTTCGCATTCACAAAAGCTTCCATCCACGGAGCAACCTCGTCGAATTTACGGTCGATCGGATAATACGGCCAGTGCCAAGGTTTAAATGCCCTTTCCGGGTGAGGCATCATGACCAGATGACGACCATCTTCCGAACAAAGTGAAGCAACATTGTAATCAGAACCATTCGGATTTCCGGGATAGGCCACATTCGAATATTTCATTGGGATCTGGTAAGCCGATTCTGCCTGCGGCAAACTGAACTTTCCTTCGCCATGAGCTACCCAAACACCTAATTTCATTCCAGCCATCGAGCCAAGCATCACCGATTTATTCGGAAGAATTTCGACGCCGATAAAGCCAGATTCGAATTTATGCGATTCGTTGTGCAGCATCTTTGGTTTTTCAGTGCGTTCAGGATAAACTAAACCCAATTCAATCATCAATTGGCAGCCGTTGCAAACGCCCAGGCTCAAAGTATCTTCGCGCTTGTAGAAATTTTCAAGAGCCAATTTGGCGGCTTCGTTATATTTGAAAGCCCCAGCCCATCCTTTGGCAGAGCCCATTACGTCGGAATTGGAGAACCCGCCAACAAAAACGATCATGTTCACATCTTCCAGCGTTTCTCGACCCGAAATCAGGTCGGTCATGTGCACATCTTTTACATCCATTCCGGCCAGATACATCATGTAAGCCATTTCACGGTCGCCATTCACACCCTTTTCACGAATAATGGCAGCCTTGATTCCACTTGGTTGGCGGCGTTTCAGGTCAATGCCCATATCAGCAGCTTTTCCCGTAAATCCTTTAAAATCGTATTTCAGTTCGTTTTTCTTGTAATTCTGGAAACGTTCCAATGCCAGTTTTTCTCCGGATTGTTTCCGATCGAGAAGGTAGGATGAAGTGAACCACAATTCGCGCAACGAATTCAGGTCGAAATTAAATTCATCAGCACCATTTTTTACCATAAACGTACGTCTTCCTGAAGGTTGACCAATCAGGATAAATTGAACGCCTACAGCATTCAGTTTTGCTTCGAAAGCAACAGCATCAGCGACCTGAACAATTACGCCCGGATTTTCACTAAACAGTACTTTTACGCTATCCGATTCACCAATTCCGCTTAAATCAAGCTTCATTCCTGAATAATTATCAGCAAAACACATTTCCAGAAGTGTCGTAATTAAACCTCCGGAAGAAATATCGTGACCGGCTAAAATATTTTTGTCTTCAATGCAATCCTGAATTGCATTGAATGCGGCTGCAAAGTATTTTGAATCGGCAACCGAAGGAGCTTCGTTACCCAGTTTATTTATGATTTGGGAGAAAGCGCTTCCTCCCAGACAACGGTTCATTTTTGAAAAATCGACAAAATAGATAGATGAATTCGGATCGTTAATCAAAACTGGTTCAACCACCTTTTTTACATCCGAAACTTCTGCGGAAGCCGAAATAATTACTGTTCCGGGAGAATAAACCACGCCGTCTTTGTATTTCTGGGTCATCGACATGGAATCTTTTCCGGTTGGAATATTGATTCCCAATTCACAGGCAAAATCGCTGGCTGCCTTTACTGCTTTGTAAATGCGGGCATTTTCGCCTTCATTTTTAGCTGGCCACATCCAGTTGGCGCTTAGCGAAACACCTTTCAGTTGATCTGAAAGCGGCGCCCAAACCAGGTTAGTGAGTGATTCCGCGATAGAAAGTACCGATCCGGCTTCAGGATCAACCATAGCAGCCACAGGCGCATGGCCAATGGTAGTAGCTAAACCTTTTTCTCCCTGATAATCAAGGGTAATTACGCCCACATTATTCAGGGGAAGTTGCAATTGTCCGGCGCACTGCTGTTTGGCAATACGTCCGGTTACCGAGCGGTCGACTTTGTTAGTCAGCCAATCTTTACAGGCCACAGCTTCGAGTTGCAAAACATCTTCGAGGTAATTCTCTATTTTAGCCTGATCGTATTCCAGATCGACAAATTTTTCATTCCGGGTGGTATCGGTCAAAACTGTTTTTGGCGGTTTACCAAACATGTACGAAAGTTGCCAGTCGATTGGTTTTTCACCGGTTTTCGAGTTTTCGAAAGTAAACTGCATATCTCCGGTAGCTTCACCTATCACATACATCGGCGCACGTTCGCGGTCGGCAATACGTTGCAACAGCGGTACATCTTTTTCGTGCATTACCAAACCCATTCGCTCCTGCGATTCGTTGCCAATAATTTCCTTTTGTGAAAGTGTTGGATCACCAACCGGTAATTTCGAAGTATCAATTTTTCCTCCGGTAGCCTCAACCAATTCTGACAAACAATTCAAGTGACCGCCAGCGCCGTGATCGTGCACAGTAATAATTGGATTGTCAGATGATTCGCTCAAAGCACGAATGGCATTGTAAACACGCTTCTGCATTTCAGGATTGGCGCGCTGAACGGCATTCAGTTCGATGTGATTTTCGAATTCGCCGGTTGCCACCGACGAAACTGCTCCCCCACCCATTCCGATGCGGTAATTATCGCCACCCAGAAGCACCACTTTGTCGCCTTTCGTGGGTTCGTCTTTCAAACTATCTTTTTTGGCGCCAAAACCAATACCGCCGGCCAACATGATTACTTTATCGAAACCATATTTCCGGTCATTCTCGAAATGCTCGAAAGTCAACACCGAACCGGTAATAATGGGTTGTCCGAATTTATTTCCAAAGTCGCTGGCACCATTCGAGGCTTTAATCAGAATTTCTTCCGGAGTCTGGTACAGCCAGTCGCGTTCTTCGGTACATTGCTCCCAGCTGCGGGCATCTTCGGTGCGCGGATATGAAGTCATATAAACGGCAGTTCCGGCAATCGGCAAACTGCCTTTTCCACCGGCAATACGGTCACGGATTTCACCTCCGGTTCCGGTTGCTGCACCATTAAACGGCTCAACTGTTGTTGGAAAATTATGAGTTTCGGCTTTCAGTGAAAGCACGGTTTCAATATCTGTAACTTCGAAAAAGTCGGGTTTATCCTGAGTCTTTGGAGCAAATTGTTCAACCACAGGCCCCTGAACAAACGAACAGTTATCTTTATACGCCGAAATTATGAAATTTGGATTTTGCTGCGATGTTTTTTTGATGAGCTGAAAAAGCGACATCTCCTGCTCCACCCCATCGATGATAAAAGTTCCGTTGAAAATTTTGTGGCGGCAATGCTCCGAGTTCACTTGCGAGAAACCAAATACTTCTCCATCGGTTAATTTCCGGCCTAATTTTTCGGAAACCAAATTCAGGTAGGCTATTTCTTCCGGGCTCAACGCCAATCCTTCCTGTTCGTTATAAGCCGCAATGTCGGCAATTTCAAGAATCGGTTCAGGTTTTTTATTGATGGTGAAAATGGTTTGATCGAGGTTGTGATAGATAGCTTTCAGCATTGGGTCGAATCCTGCCGATTGATCAGCAACCTGAACATATTCCTCGATTCGCTGAATACCCTGAATTCCCATGTTTTGAGTGATTTCAACCGCATTGGTACTCCATGGTGTCAACATTTCTTTACGAGGTCCGACAAACCATCCGTTTAAAACTTCTTCATTGAGTTTTTCGGCTTCGCCAAACAACCAAATTAACTTTGTAATATCTTCCTGATTAAGGCTTTGGACAGAATTTAAAGCAATAAATGTGTCTTGTTGAGTCTTAAAGAATAGAATCATTTCGGAATATTTTGGTAAAAAATTAACAGAATGTGCCTAAAATTGAACGCCACAAAGATATAGATTTCAAGTTGAAACAGGTTAAAAAAGTAAATAACAGAACAGTGTTAACAATTGGATAAAGGGAGGCTGTATGGTTATATGGTTGAATGGTTTTATGGCTATTATATTGTAGTCAAGTGACAATTTAACCATCTAACAATTCAACCATGTGACCAAGTGACAATCACTGAAACCAACACATCTACAAATCTACATATTTAGCTGCATTTCAGCAGAAAAGATATTTCTTAACACTAATTTTACAAAACCCATCTTTTATCTAGATACGTTTTAAATAAGGATTTTGCTCAAGGAGCTTTGGGGATTTAATCTCTATATTTGCCCGCGATTTTAAGGGCAATTCATTCAAAATCATATTTATGAAACAAATTAAATACGTATCTCCTCAAGAAGCAGTTAAAGTTGTTAAATCGGGTGACAGGGTTCATCTTAGCTCGGTTGCAGTTACCCCGCATACCTTGATCAAACCTTTGGTCGAACGTGGACGGAATGGCGAACTGTATGACATTAAAATCCAACACATTCATATCGAAGGACAAGTTGACTATGCCAATCCTGAATTCGAAGGAATTTTTCAGGGCGAACAGTTTTTTGTTGCCGGAAATATGCGCAAACAAACTCAGGCGGGTTATGCCGATTACATTCCTGTTTTCCTTAGCGAAACCCAGAAACTGATTCGCGAAGGTTACCTGAAGGTAAATGTTGCCATGATTTTAGTTTCACCTCCTGATAAACACGGTTTTGTTTCTTTGGGTACTTCGGTTGATGCTACTTTAGCCGCTGTTCAATGTGCCGATACAGTTATTGCTGCTGTAAATCCGAATGTTCCGCGTTGCTGGGGAGATGCCATGATTCACGTTGACCAGATTGATATTTTCGTTGAAGACGATCTGCCATTGTATGCACACGACTTGTCGCCTTTAACTGAAATTGAAGAAGCTATTGGTAAAAACGTAGCTGCATTGGTTGAAGACCGCGCCTGTTTGCAAATGGGCATCGGAGGTATTCCAAACGCCGTTCTTGCCCAACTTCACAACCACAAAGACCTTGGGGTACATTCAGAAATGTTCTCTGACGGGATTTTGCCATTGGTAGAAAAAGGAATTGTTACCGGAAGATATAAAAACATCGACAGAGGTAAAATGGTGGCTTGTTTCCTGATGGGATCAAAAGCATTGTATGATTTTGTTGATGATAACCCACGCGTTGCCATGATGGATGTTGAACACACCAACAACGTTGCAGTTATCCGTAAACTCGACAATGTTACAGCCATCAACTCAGCTCTTTCCATCGACATCACCGGTCAGGTTTGTGCCGATTCAATAGGGACTAAACACTATTCAGGAGTTGGCGGTCAAATCGACTTCATTCGTGGTGCCGGTCACTCCAAAGGTGGAAAACCAATCATTGCTTTGCCTTCAGTAACGGCAAAAGGTGTTTCAAAAATTTGTCCAACCTTGATTGAAGGTTCAGGAGTAGTAAGCACACGCGCCAATATTCACTGGGTAGCTACCGAACATGGTGCAGTTAATCTCTACGGAAAAACATTACAGGAACGTGCCAGGTTACTAATCTCCATTGCACATCCGGCTCATCGTGAAGCTTTAGAGAAAGCAGCATTTGAACGTTACGGATCACATTTTCATTTTGTAAAGGATAGTAACAGATTTTAAGATAAATCCAAAAAAGGCAGACCTCAAAATCTGCCTTTTTCATTCAAAAATAATTTGTCTTAAACTGTCGAATGGAACTCATATATCAAATTTCATTAGTGTTTGTGATTCTTATAAATATGTTCGTTTCTTTACAATTATTTTACATTAGGATTGTTTATTTTTTCAACAGTAAATTTCACAAAAAGCTAAGTACTACTGGAACAATCCGTTAGAGGCAATTGTACCGACCCATCCATTTTACTGCTGAAAAACACACCCTTCAAAATTCGAATATTTGGGCGTTTAATTAGAAAAGACATCATACAAATATACTTTTGCAGCGTTTTTAGTTTTCTGAATCATAGAATAGAATATCCAAATTACCAAATACTTACACAACATGGAAATTACACATATCGAACACATCGGAATTGCTGTCAATAATCTGGAAGAAGCCATTCCATATTATGAAAATGTTTTGGGCCTGAAATGCTATGCAGTTGAAGAAGTAGCCGACCAGAAAGTAAAAACTGCTTTCTTCAAAGTTGGACAAACCAAAATTGAACTTCTGGAATCAACCGATCCGGAAGGACCAATTGGTAAATTTCTGGAGAAAAAAGGACCTGGCGTACACCATCTGGCATTTGCTGTTGAAAACGTAAACGAAGCACTGAATGATGTTGCTGCCAATGGCGTTCAACTGATCGACAAAACCAGCCGAAAGGGGGCAGAAGGACTGAATATCGGATTCCTTCATCCCAAATCAACATTGGGCGTGTTAACCGAACTTTGTTCTGACAAATAAAATCAACTTATCTATCAATACATCCTATGAACAACCAAGACAAAATAAAAAAACTCATTGACCTGCGCGTTGAAGCAAAACTCGGAGGTGGAGAAAAAAGAATTGAAGCTCAACATGGAAAGGGCAAAATGACTGCCCGCGAGCGTATTACCTTGTTACTTGACGAAGGTAGCTTTGAAGAATACGACATGTTTGTAACTCACCGTTGTGATAACTTCGGAATGGAAAAAACCAAATTTATGGGCGATGGCGTGGTAACCGGACAAGGAACCATCGATGGACGTGTTGTGTATATTTACGCACAAGACTTCACCGTTTTCGGAGGTTCATTATCAGAAACTTACGCGCTTAAAATTTGCAAAGTGATGGATATGGCCATGAAAGTTGGAGCTCCGGTTATCGGAATCAACGATTCAGGCGGCGCCCGTATTCAGGAAGGTGTAACCGCCTTAGCTGGTTATGCCGAAATCTTCGAGCGTAACATCATGGCTTCAGGAGTTATCCCGCAAATCTCGGCTATTTTTGGTCCATGTGCCGGTGGTGCCGTGTATTCACCAGCTTTGACCGATTTCATCATCATGAGCAAAAACACCAGTTACATGTTTGTTACCGGACCCAAAGTGGTAAAAACAGTAACCGGCGAAGTGGTAACCGACGAACAACTGGGTGGCGCTTCTGTTCATGGTTCAAAATCAGGAGTTACCCATTTTGTTGCTGAAGACGAAGAAGAAGGGATTCTATTGATTCGCAAAATGCTGAGCTACATGCCACAGAATAACCTGGAAGATGCACCTTTGGCTCCTTGCGACGATCCAATAGACCGTTTGGAAGATTCATTAAATTCAGTAATTCCTGACAATCCAAACAAACCATACGATGTAAAGGACGTTATTCATGCAATTGTTGACTACAACGAATTTCTTGAAGTACATCGCAACTATGCTCAGAACATTGTTGTTGGATTTGCCCGATTTAACGGTATTTCAACCGGTATTGTGGCCAACCAGCCTTGTTACCTGGCAGGGGTACTCGACATTAATGCTTCACGCAAAGCCGCTCGGTTTGTTCGTTTCTGCGACGCTTTCAACATCCCAATTGTTACTTTGGTTGATGTTCCCGGATTCCTCCCCGGAACAGCTCAGGAATATGGCGGCATTATTACCCACGGAGCTAAATTGCTGTTCGCATACGGTGAGGCCACTGTTCCAAAAATCACTGTAATTCTTCGCAAATCATATGGCGGTGCTTATTGTGTAATGAGTTCGAAACACCTGCGTGGCGACATCAATTACTCATGGCCAACCGGCGAAATTGCCGTAATGGGTCCAAAAGGTGCGATTGAGGTTCTTAAAGGAAAGAAAATTGCTGCCATAGAAGATGAAGCAGAACGTGCTGCATATATTACTTCTCAGGAAGAAGATTACAAAGATAAATTTGCCAACCCCTACAAAGCAGCAGAATACGGTTATATCGACGATATAATTGAGCCGCGCAATACCCGTTTCCGCGTTATTCGCGCCCTACTGGCCCTGGCAACTAAAAAAGATGTAATGCCTGCCAGAAAACACACCAATATTCCTTTATAATTAACGGATCATGCAAAGAAGAATTAAACATTTATTATCCGGAATTGCTGTTCTCTTTTTGATCGCTTCAGGAACTGATGTTATTAAGGCTCAAAATGCCAGTGACTTAAAGTTTAATGAAATATTGGTACTGAACGATTCAAATTCGGTTGATGATTTCGGGATGCACACTGCCTGGATCGAAATTTTCAATTCGGCATACAATACCGTAAATATTGGTGGATGTTACCTGACCGACGACCTCAGCAATCCGACCAAATATTGGATTCCGACAGGTGACCCGGTGACCAAAATCCCATCAAGGACCTATATGGTTTTCTGGGCCGACAATGAACCAACACGTGGCATTTTCCATCTGAACTTTGATCTTAAAAATGCCAAGACCATTGCCTTATTCGATGCCAGCGGAAAAACTTTGATTGATAAGGTTGATCTGCCTTCGGAACACAAAGCAGATATAACCTATGGAAGACCAACCAATAACAGTGATCAGTGGGGTTACCTGGAAAAATCGACACCGGGAGCCAACAACGATTACACTAAAAAGAAATCGGCTGGTGAAAGTTTTGTTGAACTTGATCCCTTTGGAATTGGAATGACAATGATTGCGATGTTTGTGGTATTCTCGGCATTGGCTATTCTTTTTGTAATTTACAAGAACATGGGACGTTTCTTTATCCGAAGAGGAATAAAATCAACTTTGCCGACTATCACTGAATCCAAAGCTGCAAAAAAACCATCTGAAGAAGAAATGTCGGGCGAAGTAAATGCAGCTATTGCCATGGCTCTGTATCTGTACCATAACGAAATGCACGACTACGAGAATACCGTTCTGACCATCCATAAAGTATCGAGAAATTATTCTCCCTGGAGTTCGAAAATTTATACCTTAAGAAAATCACCGCGTTAATAAACCAGAGAAATGAAAAAATTCAAATTTACCATAAACGGCAACCAATACGAGACTGAAGTTCTCAATATTGAAGAGAACATGGCCGAAATTGAAGTTAACGGAACTTTGTACAAAGTGGAAGTTGACAAAACGATGAGAACAACCAAAACTCCGAAACTGGTTCGCCAGACGGTAGTTCCATCAACCGACAGCCATCCTTCGGTTGCCAAAACCAGCAGTCCGGCAGGGCCTAAAGGTGCCGGAAGCATTAAATCACCACTACCCGGAGTTATTCTGGAAATGTTTGTTCGCGAAGGTGATGAAGTGAAAATGGGACAAAAACTACTGATGCTGGAAGCCATGAAAATGGAGAACAACATTGAAGCTGATAAAGCAGGCAAAGTAACTTCTATCCTGAAACACAAAGGCGACAGCGTAATGGAAGGCGATGTGTTAATAATAATAGGAGACTAAAATATGGGTACATTTTTTGATTTTATTGTCGAACATTTAGGTCAATTCCTACATTTTACGGCTTTTGCCAACATGACTGTCGGCCACATCATCATGATTTGTATTGGTTTGGTATTTATTTACCTGGCCATCGCAAAAGAATTTGAACCGATGTTACTAATCCCCATTGGGTTTGGTATTTTGGTAGGAAATGTTGCCTTTGCCCCAGGCTATCAGATTGGAGTCTATGAGTCTGGCAGTGTATTGAATTATCTCTATTTCGGTGTTCTTCAAGGTATCTATCCTCCGTTGATCTTCCTGGGAATTGGTGCGATGACCGACTTTTCGGCACTGATTTCGAACCCAAAACTAATTCTGATCGGCGCAGCTGCACAGTTAGGTATATTTGGTGCATATTGTATAGCTCTGGCCCTTGGATTCAGTCCTACTGAGGCTGGTGCAATTGCCATTATTGGAGGAGCTGATGGTCCAACAGCTATTTTCTTATCCTCGAAACTTGCCCCTGATTTAATGGGCGCAATTGCTATAGCAGCCTATTCGTATATGGCTCTTGTTCCGGTTATTCAGCCTCCGGTAATGAAATTGCTGACTACCAAAAAGGAACGTTTGATCCGTATGAAACCTCCACGAGCGGTTTCGAAAGTGGAAAAAGTAATTTTTGCAATAGCCGGTATGTTACTCACAACTTTTATTGTTCCCAGTGGCCTACCTCTTTTAGGTATGCTTTTCTTCGGAAACTTATTGAAAGAAAGTGGAGTAACCAAGCGTTTAGCAGATACTGCCAAAGGCCCCATGATTGACGTCGTAACCATTCTGATCGGGTTAACAGTAGGAGCTTCTACACAGGCAACCACCTTTTTGACCTTTAAATCAGTTGGTATCTTTTTGTTGGGTGCTGCATCGTTCGTGGTTGCAACTTTCGGAGGGGTGATGTTTGTGAAAATCATCAACCTGTTCCTAAAAGAAGGAAATAAAATCAATCCGCTTATTGGCAACGCCGGAGTTTCAGCAGTACCCGACAGCGCCCGCGTTTCGCAGGTGGTAGGTTTGGAATACGACAAAACCAATCACCTGCTCATGCACGCCATGGGCCCTAATGTTGCAGGAGTTATCGGCTCGGCCGTTGCCGCTGGTATCCTGTTAAGCTTTTTGGCTTAAAAAATACATTTCACGAAATAGTCAAATAGTAAGGTCAATTCATCTTCCCCCATGAAACTGACTGAACAGCATTTATTAAAGGCGAATTCCTGTTGATAAGGAGTTCGCTTTTTTTTGATTTTTTACTGCAACAAATCCGGAAGAATTTAGTGATATTTATGGCCCAGTTTCATTTCGAAACCCATTGATGAAATGATCTTATTTCAGCGAAACAATAGTTTCAGATTTTGAAACATAGATTTAACAAACGGAATTAAATTGGGGCACATGCCAATTATTTCTAAAAATCGAATAATTTTAAAAACAAATACGAAAGAAGGAAGTTATAAGCTTCAGATTTAAGTAAAAGGAATAAAAACCAGGAAAGAATATGTCGTCAGAAGTATTATTAATTGGAGGTTTTATTGTATTAATCATCTTTGTATTGATGATTGATTTATTGGTTGTTGGGAAAAATTCGCACATTGTTTCGACCAAGGAGGCTTTAATATGGAGTAGTATCTGGTTTCTACTTTCCATGGGATTTTACGCCTTCCTGAAATATTACGGGCATTTGCTTCATGGAATTGAAACACCCGAAGAATTGTCACAGGTCGTCAATCAGTATGCGCCCGGACTGCGGTTTAGCTCGACCGATTTTGAAGGTATGCTATCGGAATACCGGGAGAATATGTCAATGAGTTATCTGGCGGGTTATTTCATTGAGCAAACCTTGTCCATCGACAATGTTTTTGTGATATTAATGATACTTCAGGGATTTTCAGTTCCTCTAAAAAATTATAAAAAGGTTTTGTTTTGGGGTGTTTTAGGCGCCATCATTTTGCGCTTTATTTTCATTTTTGCCGGTGCGGCATTAATCTATAAATTCAATTGGGTTCTGTATGTTTTTGGAGCAGTATTGCTTTACCAGGGAATTAAAATCCTGATAAAAAAAGATGGTGATGAAAAAGATCCGCACGATTACGCCGTCGTAAAATTTCTGTCGAAATACCTCAACATCACCAAAGAATATCACGGCGATCGCTTTACCATTAAACAGAACAAAAAGGTCTTTTTTACCCCTTTGATGTTGGTTTTGGTGTCGGTAGAATTCATCGATGTAGTTTTTGCACTGGACTCAATTCCGGCAGTATTTTCGGTCTCGCTCGATCCGTTTGTGGTATTCTTCTCCAATATTTTCGCCATTATCGGATTGCGTTCACTGTTTTTCCTTTTGTCCAATCTGGTCAATAAATTCAGGTTCCTGAATGTTGGTGTCAGCATCTTATTGATTTTTGTTGGATTAAAACTTCTGGCGCATACCTGGCTCGACAAAATCGGGTTTGAATCTTCCTATTCGTTATATTTCATTGCCGCCACACTAATTTTAAGTGTTTTGTTTTCAGTAGCTTTTCCTGAAAAGGAGAAACATCTTAAATCCTGATTTTAAGGAAACTATTTTTGGGTTTTTGTCCGCCAGTTGGCGGATAGTAGCTCTTATTTTCTTGCTACAAAGTCACCACGTCACAATGGTAACACCGGGAATTTCGCGAACTTAATCTGAGTTCGATATAAAATTGAATAGATAACAATTGAAAAACGACAAGTTAATAAGGTTAGATAAACTTGTACATAAAATTTCTACTAAGGTTTGGTTTAAAAAATAAGGTTTTAAAAGCTTATCATTCACTTTTTAACCTCAGTAGAAGGCCAGCAGCCAGCAATGCAAACCTTATTACCTTATTTATAAGATTTAGTCCGTTGTTTACGTTGAACTCGGGTTACTGCGTATCATCAATGATTATTGATGTTGCAAGTTGCCAATGGATTAAAAATAAGCGAAATTTACCAGACCAGCGTTCGTGCTTCTTCAGTTACGACTCCTTCTTTTTTTACCGGAAGTGTGAATATTACCTGCGTTCCTTCGCCCGGATTACTGTCAATCCAGATATCACCTTCACTTTTGGCAATAAATTCCTTACAAAGTTTAAGACCGAGACCACTGCCACTGCCTGCATTTGATCTATCGCCCGAATAGTAAGTATTAGCGTCAAGAACCTGGTCAATTTGAAACTGGGTCATACCTTTACCGGTATCCGACACACAAATATTAACCATCCGATCTTTTATCCACGATTTGAAGGTAATGACGCCACGCTCAGGAGTATATTTAAGGGCATTCGAAAACAAGTTCCGGATGATGGTTTTAAACATGCTGTTATCGGCAAAAACCACATGATCCGGATCAATATCGATAATAAGGTCGATATTTTTGCTGCTTAACCCTGCCTGATAAAGGTTAACAATGCTCACCACCGCTTCTTTCAGTTTAAGGTTTTCCGGAATATTGACCAGATTGCCGGATTCAGAGGTTGTCCATGCGGTCAGGTTTTCGAGCAGCGAAAATACCTCATCGGTGCTGCGCAGCAATTCATTTACCGTTCTTTTATACTGATCACCTTTGTTAGGATCAATAATTCCTTTCGACATAAATTCAAGCACCATTTTGATGTTGCCGATAGGATTATGCAAATCGTGTCCGAGAATATTAAACAGCCTGTCTTTCACTTTATTCAGTTTCAACAAGGTCAGAGTAGTTTCAAACAGCTGGTCGCGGGTTACTTTATATTGAAAATGAGTTCTGATCCGGAGCATGATCTCTTCGATGCGGAACGGTTTGGTGATGTAGTCAACCCCACCGGCTTCAAAACCTTTAATAATGAATTCAATTTCTTCGGCAGCAGTGATAAAAAGAATCGGAACATCATTAAAACCTTCATCTTCCTTTAAAATGCGACACACCTCGAATCCGCTCATGTCGGGCATTACAACATCAAGCAAAATCATATCAGGTCGAAGCTGACGAGCCATTTCAATAGCCAGCTTTCCGCAGTCGGCGTAATAAAGTTTATATTCCTGATATTTGAACATGCTTCGCATCACAAGCAGATTCATCTGGTTATCGTCAACAGCCAGTATTGAAAGCCTTTCTGATTTTTGTTTGTTCATTATGCATTAAATTTAGTACACTTAAACCTATTGAAAGTGAGGAAACTGAATAAGGGAACATTCATTCGATTCACATAGCAAAGTAAATATAAGTAAAAAAAATGAAAGATTAAGCAACTAATCCATACGAGATTAATTCGAAATTATGACGCTTTCACCAACGGTTTTCGACTGATAAGGTAAACGCCCGAAAGGATTAACCCCATACAGGCCAGGTGCAGCAAAGTCACTTTTTCGTCATCGAGCACGCCCCAAAGAATAGCAAATACCGGGATGACATAGGTGACCGACGAGGCAGCCACCGCCGACGAATGACGGATAAGGTTGTTCATAAGCAGCATCGCCAATGCTGTGCCTACAATGCCAAGAGCGGCCAGCGCCAATAAATGAACCGGCCACGACGGATTGGTCAACACAGGGTCAAAATTAGTGCTGAGCAAATAAATGAGCGCCACCGGACCAATAAACAGAAACGACAACGAAGTAACCTGAACGCCGTTTAGGTGCGACAGTTTGGCTTTAATCTGGTTGATGCTGATGGCATAAAAACAGGTGGCCAGCACAATGTAAAACGCATAACTGTTTACAGCGCCCAGTTGAAAGCCGTTACCAGCCAGAATCAATCCCGTTGCACCTGCCAGTCCGAGCGATAAACCCAAACCCTGCATCCAGCGAAAAACCGTTTGATGAAACAGCATTCCAACCAGCAACGTGAATACCGGGGTCAGTGAGTTAAGCATTCCGGCCAGCGAACTGTTGATCTGTGTTTCGGCTTTCATAAACAGAAAAGCAGGGAAAAAACTACCTATAAAACCGGCAATTAGCAAGCTGGGCAGATCTTTGCGTTTCAGGTTTTTCAGTTGATTAACGGAAATAGGCAGCAACACCAGCGATGCCATCACAATGCGCAAAGCGCCTGCCTGTTCGGGGCTGAAACTCTTCAAGCCAATCTTCATTAAAATAAACGAACTGCCCCAGATAAAGGCCAGAATCAGCAAAATCGTAAACTGAAAGGAGCGTTTTTCCCAGATCATGGATGTGAGGTTTTAAGGTATGAAAGATAATATAAATGTTAATGACCATTAAATCATCCAACAATTTTGCTTCTCTTTTTGTTTGTGGCAAATGTTTAGTAAAACGGAGTATTAATTCCAATCCTGAAAATTTTCACCTTAGTAGTCTTTCAGCATCATTGATGCAGCCCATAAACGAATAATACCGATTGAAGAAATGTAACAGTCCAATCTTCGCTCAATCAATTGGCCTTAACATTCCCACCTGCGTCTGCTACTGTGTACCCACATCTTTTTCGGGTTATTTACATTCAATGATGTTCCGTTCCTACGGAACTCATTGATATATAATCTATCTATGTCCTCCGGATTAAAATCCGAGGCTACAATATAAATCATCCCTACGGGATTTATATGCAAGACCGTAGGCTCGCTTCATATTGAAGGGATGGAATTTATTCCGTCCATGTGAATTACCACCACAAACCCACAGAGAGCCATAGGCTCGGGTCATTTGATTTTGTGGGTACACGGTAGCTGCCGCAGACAGGGAACAACATTGGCCTTCAAAGAAGTAGTTACATAAGAACAACATGCAACAAAATCCGCCTTAAACCAAATTCACCTTATTTCATTTGTGCTCTGCATGGTCAATACGATCAGCAGGTCGTTAATTAAAAAATTTATCGAAAATTTACATTGTATTACTGATGTAATGAACTTTTTCTAACTTCGCACCTTTATATATACGTATATAGATTTATGGATATGAAGAATTTTGTATTGACCTTTTTCCTTTTTGTTGCGGTTTTAGTAGAAGGAAATGCACAGACTGTTCATGCTGTGGATGCCGTTAAGTTTAAAGAGCTGATAACAACCACTAAAGATGCTATATTGCTTGATGTGCGCACTCCTGGGGAATATTCGAGAGGACACATTGCCGGATCGACTGCCATTGATATAGCTGACCCCGCCTTTGTATCGAAAATTAATTTGCTGCAAAAAGATAAAACAATTTTGATTTACTGCCTCTCTGGAAGTCGTAGTTACGTGGCAGCAAACTATATGAGTCAGCATGGTTTTAAAAAAATTTACAACCTGCAACAGGGACTTATGGATTGGAACCAGCATGCTTTTGCCATTGAACAAAGCAGCCAGGCAGTTGCCAGTAATGCTACCAAATATACCGGGCAAAGTTTCGATAAGCTGCTAAAAGATAACAAAGTGGTTCTGGTCGATTTTCATGCGGTGTGGTGCGCACCATGCAAAGCGATGAATCCTGTACTCGACAAGGTATCGGCCAATTTTAAAGGAAAAGCGAGGATTGAAAAAGTTGATGTGGAAGCCAATAAAGAAATTACTGCGGTTTACCAGGTGCAGTCGGTACCCGGTTTTCTGATTTTCAAAGACGGGAAAAAAGTTTGGAGCCACAACGGAACCATAAGCTACGACGAACTGACGCTCGCTTTGAAGAAATTCCTGTAAACTCCCGAAGTTAGGGAATACGAACTTGATTGATGAAAAGAGAGCGGATGATTTTAAGATCATTTGCTCTCTTCTTTATTTTTTAAATGCCCCGGATAACGTCCAAAACCAGCAAAATGGAAAATTGAAATCCGTGTTTTTCCAGAGCATGAATGTGATGTTTTCCAGAGCAAAAGAGAGCGGAAAAGTTTGGGAGGTAAAAAACCTTATTTTTCAAATCTAACCTTAGCAGCATTAGGTTTGCAGCCATTAACCCAGCCTTATTTACCCTATTTTTTTATTGCCCTTATCATGTTTCAGAAAATTCACGTCAGGCTACCAAACCAACGATCGGGCGTCATCGGTAACGGAATTTTCATTTTTAGCCGGTAGTGTAAAAAATACGGTAGTTCCCTTATTCGGTGTGCTTTCTATCCATATTCTGCCATGACTTTTTTCAATAAAATCCTTGCATAGTTTCAATCCAAGTCCGTTGCCAATTTCATTGTTCAAGCCCATGGAGCTATAAAATACCTTCGGATCTAAAATCTTTTCCTGAATTTCCTGAGACATACCCAGTCCGGTATCCGACACACCTATTATAACAAAACCCTGTTCGATCCACGAATCAAACGATATGGCACCGCCGGAAGGAGTATATTTATACGCGTTCGAGAATAAATTCCGGATGATCGTTTTTAACATCGTCTGATCAGCAAAAACAACATGATCTGCACCGATCCGGATATTCAGGCGGATATTTCTCGAATGAATTCCAATCTGATACAAATTGACCAAACTCACTACCGCCTCATTCAGGTTTATATTTTCAGGTTCGTTCTTTAGCTTACCGCTTTCGGTAATGGCCCAGTCGTTTAAATTTTCGAGCACCGAGAAACTTTTATCCAGGTTAGTTAGCAAATCAAGAATGGTCTTTTTATACTGTTCTTCTTTTGTCGGGTCTATAATCCCTTTCGACATAAACTCAAAAATCATTTTAACATTGATTACCGGACTTCGCAATTCATTCTCAAATACCGAAATCAGTCTGTTTTGCGCTTTTCTGATTTTCTGCAAAGAAGATGATGTTTCGAGCAATTCGAGCGCGGTAAGTTTGTGCCCGATATGCTTTTTGATCCGGTGCAGAATTTCTTCTTTCCGGAAAGGTTTTGAAATGAAATCAACTCCTCCGGCCTCGAAAGCCTGAATGATAAAATCAATTTCGCTGGCAGCTGAAATAAAAATAACCGAAGTGTCTTTAAACGATGGATCTTGTTTTAAAATGCGGCAAACTTCAAAACCGCTTATGTCGGGCATCACCACATCCAACAAAATCAAATCAGGTGAATATATCCGGGCCATGTTGAGTGCAGCTTCTCCACATTCGGCAAAGTGAACTTCATAATCCTGAAAATTAAACATGCTTTTCATGACCATCAAATTCAGATGATTGTCGTCCACTGTAAGAATGCGCAACTTTTCAGAATTCATCCCGCTCATAATACCCTATTCCTGAAATATGGAAAACGTAACCCTCAAAAAGCCAGTAATGTCGTTAACATGTATGAATAACACCGGAAATAGGTAAATAATCCAGGCTTTTCATTCTAATTACTTTCTAATTCATTTATGTCGGGATGAATTTTTGTAATATGAAACGAATTGAAAAGAGCCTTTCGAATGAAGTATCGGATGAGCAGAATTAAGGCCGGAATACTGAATTATGCAGTTTTCAGTAATTATGGGTGAAAGGTTTTGAGAGGCGAAAGATAATACAATTGTTCGCGACCATTAAACCATTCAACAATTTTGCCTCTCTTTTTGTTTGTGGCCAATGTTTAGTAGAATAGAGAATTATTTCAAATCACGAGAAATTACAGATTTCGACAGTAGAAGCAAAGCAGAAGGAGTTAAAGAATTTAAAACCTTATTTTTTCAAATTTCACCTTAGTAGCAAGCATAAATCACACAAAAAAACCTTATTTACCTAATGCCTTTACCAAACGGCCCCGGATAAAGGCCAGAATCCACAAAATGGCAAATTGAAAGATAAGGTTTTGCCGGATCGTGGGTGCGGAGGTTTTGAGAACGGATCGATACGCGAAAATTTTGGAAGTGGAGTATCTATTTTGTTAGTTACCCAACAGCCATTTTTGCTGTATCTTTCCATAAATATGGTGGCATTGTTTCCGCTAACTCCCAAGTGATACTCATTGGTTTTGATCCATAATATTCAATAAACCTGGCATCTCCTAAAAATACATAGGCCATCGTGCTTCCGAATTCATTTTTATTTTTCTCACGAACAAAGAGTAGGATTCTTTTTTCGGAATCTTGGTGGTTGATGTATGAAAGACCTTTACCTTTTTCGGGGAAAGCCGCATTTTGAGTTTGCCAGTGAAATAAAGTATCGCTTAAGGCATAATCTTGATACAATGTTGTTGGAGAGAAATCGCTTTCAGATTTGACTAAATCAACAAAAAGCAATTCAGTTTTCAAATCCTTATTTTCAGCAGATCCCTCTATATTCGATGATTTTTTCACAAAACTACTTATCCCAAAAGCCGAGAATATCTGATCTCGTGTGTATCTACTATGAACTTTTAAGGGTTGTGCATAGGGAAGTGAAATTTCTCTTTCAAGAAAATCAATCTTATCAATTAGAATTTCCAACAGTTCAATTATTTCCCTTGTCAACACACTATTCTTTCCTATTGCCTGAATACTTTCTTCTAATGAATTAAAACCTCCAGGTGATTGCCATACATCGTAATGAAGCATTAAACACATGGACTGTTCTACTTCACTCATTTGATCAAAAGTAATCTTGAAATCGTTTTTCGCTATGGAAAGTATAAATTGAAAGTAGGAGTTTGAAATACATGAAAGCCACTTTTTTCTGATTGCTCGATAGATTTCATTTTCATTGATAGTTGGGTAATCTGCAATTTGTTCAGCCGATGCACACAGCCGGCTCCAATTACCATTCTTATAAATGAGTTGCAAAGGTAAATGGTAGAAGTTGGTGAAGTTTTTTAATGACAGCGGTAAAGTCGTTTGATATTTGTAATTGCGAATTTTAGTAAGTAACTGATTTCTATTCAGTGAGGTTGCATTCTTGATATTCTGAATAATAATGTCTTTTGCTTTTTTCTCCAAAATGATCGAACAGCCCAGCGGAAGATGGGGAAAGTCATCTTCTATTTCCTTTTTGGTTGATGTATTAGTTTTTCCAACCAATGCTCTGAACTTTCCTTCAAAATCATATTCTGGCCTTGAGTTGCCTACGAAATCCAAGACAGTTAAACATTCTTTCGTATCATCAAGTCTTAATCCCCTTCCAAGCTGTTGAAGGAAAATTGTTAAACTTTCAGTGGGCCGTAAAAATAGAACCGTATCAATTTCGGGAATGTCAATGCCTTCATTGAATATATCTCTCACAAAAAGATAATTGATCTGTTTGGATTTAAAGTATCTTCTTTTTTCTTCCCGTTCATTTGAATTGTCACTTACAAGGTAGTCTGCCTTCAACCCAGCCATTGTAAATTTCTCGGCCATGTATTTCGCATGTTCCTGTGATACGCAGAAACCTAAAGCTCTTACATCACTTCGATCATTTAAATATTTGGTGAGATTAGATAATATGTCACCTACTCGTTGATCATTTTTAGTATAGATTTTGGTGAGTTCGCTCGGCACATACCGTCCATTCTTCCAATCAACATTTGACAAATCAATTCTATCCGAAATTCCAAAATACTGAAATGGGCAAAGCAACTTTCGGTTTAACGCCTCCGGCAATCTTATTTCAGCGGCAATTGTGTCCGAAAAATCTTTAAGAATATCTTCTCCATCCATTCTTTCAGGAGTGGCAGTTAAACCCAAAAGAATCTTGGGATTAAATCGATTTAAGATGGGTCGGTAACTTGCTGCAGCAATGTGATGAACTTCATCGATGACAATGAAATCATAAAAGCTCTCAGAAAGGTTTAACCTTTCAATTCTGTTGTTCAGGGTTTGGACTGATGCAAAAACACAATCATATTTTTCAGGTTCGATACCATCAACCCATAACTCTCCAAAATTATTATCTCTCAAGACTCCTTGAAAGGTAGCTTGTGCCTGTTGAAGTATTTCTTTTCGATGAGCGACAAATAAGAGTTTTGATGTAGGATTTAGCTTTCTGAAGTTCTTATAGTCAAACGCTGAGACAACAGTTTTACCAGTTCCAGTTGCAGCTACAATTAAATTACGGAAGCGATTGTGTACAATTCTTTCAGTTTCTAAATTTTCAAGTATCTCCTCTTGAAATGGAAATGGTTTAATATCAAAGTAGGCAGCAGGATCATTTCGTTCATGAATTCTTTCTCTCTTCAGGGCAATCCTTAATTTCTCTGTATGATGGTTTGGATCGAATAATTCGAATTCACTGTCCTGCCAATAGGTGTCAAATGTTTTTTGAAATTTATCAATGATGTGCCCAACCTCTTTGGTCGTTACTTTCATATTCCATTCCAATCCACTAGTTAACGCAGAACGTGATAGGTTTGAAGAACCAATGTATCCGGTGTGAAATCCTGTATTTCTCAAAAACAAATAGGCCTTGGCATGAAGGCGCTCATTGTCCGTATTGTAGGAAACTTTTATTTCAGTGTTCCTTAATTTTGATAAAAAATCAACTGCTTTCACATCAGTGGCTCCCATGTAGGAAGTCGTAATTACTTTTAGGAGTCCTCCTCTTTCAGTAAATTCAACCAACTCTTTCTCGAAAATTCGTATTCCTGTCCACTTGATAAATGAAACAAGGAAATTGATTTTATCAGAGGAAAGAATTTCTTTTTTGATTTCACTTTCAAGTGAGATGCCAGCATTGCTTCCTGTGAACAATTCACTTTGAGTCAGCCGTGTATAGGGTGTTATTTCTTTGAGATGCTTTTCAAAATCGGAAATCCCGGAATCAATCTTTTTTATGATGGCAGATAAAATTTTTGCTTCTGTTTCAATTAGATCTTCCTCAAACTCTTCCTCATTCAATTCATCTCGGATCAGCTTTATAATATTGTTGGAAAGTGAAATTTGTTTTTCAATACTATCATCCCCAGACAATTGATTTAAGGCAAATCGAATTACATTGACCAAGTATTGAGATAGAATCCTTGATGCTTCAACTTTATCGACAGGACTTTTCTTTATGAAATAGGTATTTCTGTCCAAATCGTTCAGTTTGGATGAAATCAACTTGTTGATAAGCTGCTCGTAAAGACCTTGTTGCATTCTATAATGGTTTTTTAAAATTCACTTATAGATGGATGCCTTATTTTTTAATCAAATTTAATATAATTAGTTAAACTTCTAAGTAGGATGAAAAATAAGAAATTTTGCCTTTTATCCGGCTCATGTTATAACTCCGAATTTCGGTAGGGTGCACGTCGGTCATACCCGTAAAGTATAAAATTCAATGATTGATTATTTTATCCAGTTCCCGTTCAATACGATGAATTAAATAAAACGGTAGGTTGAGCAGGGTGAATTCTTTTCCTGCAATTGTTTTTGCTTTTTCGACTGAATACATACCTTGCCATACACGAACGGCCACCTGATGCGGTGACTGATCAATAAACTGATGCAGTGAACGCAGTTTACCAATACTGCCTGATTTAACTTCAATGGGGATGAGTTGCCCGTTGTATGGAAGGACATAATCGACTTCAGCACTTGAATCGTTTTTTTCGCGTACCCAAAAATAGAGGTCGTTGTTGATTGAAAAATTCGAGGCCAGCAACTCTTGTCCAACTATGTGTTCGGCAATCAGACCCCGGTGAGCTTCGTTTATATTTTCAGAAAAGACTAATTCTCCCATAATTTTAAGTGAGTAATTGACCAATCCGGTATCGAAAATATGCAACCGTGGCTTCCTGACCAGGCTTGGTTTTAATGGCAACTCAGCAGAAGTACAAGGATAAACCAGTTTTACCAACATGGTTTTTTCGACAGTCACAAATGCTTCTTTCATCTCTCTTGACCTGTAGGCTGAATTACCAAACTTTTCAAAGGTTATCCTGGTTCCTGCTTCACGAAATGCATTTGAAACAATATGCCTGATGTATGGTACTTGTGCTGACGAAACAGCGTATTTTTCAATATCATCGGAATAGGAATAAATGAGGCTGCTATAAACCTCGTCAAGATCAGTAATTTCGGCATTTTCAGCGAAATTGCTTACTATCTCCGGCATTCCGCCAATGGTAGTATATTTTTTAAACAATGAAATGAACTGAGTATGCAAAAAATCAGGAACCGCAGGCTTCTCAAGCATATCAACTAACTGTTCGTTATTTGTTGCATAAAGAAATTCACGAAATGAACAAGGACGCAGAGCCATGTATTCTACTCTTCCTACAGGAAATGAAATATTTCGATCCATAATGCTCTCGAGTAAGGAGCCTGCCGCAATAACAAAAAGGTCGTTTGCTTCCTCATAAAAATAGCGCATTAATGCGATTGCCTTTGGTGAATTTTGAATTTCATCAATGAAAATCAGGGTTCTTCCGTTGTTTCGTTTCTTTTGAGCAAAAATAAATAGCGTAGTGAGTAAATCCGGGAAAGGATATTTTCTTTCAAAGATTTCACGTTGTTCCTCTTTTTCCAGGTTCAGGTAAATGTATTGATCGAAATCTTTAGAAAACAGATCGACAGCTGTAGTTTTGCCTACCTGCCTTGCTCCCCGAAGAATGAGAGGTTTCCGGTTAGGTTTTTCTGCCCATTTTTTCAATTCTTTGGCAATATCTCTTTTGAACATTGATTAATGAGTATTGATGTAAGGGTTAAAGGTATTGAAAATGTAATAGAATTGGGGTTGTTTTTAAGAAAAGTTGTAACAAAATTGGGGATAAATTTGGCACAACTTGTATCAGAATGAGGGATTGTGTAAAATAACGGAAATAAAATATCGGTGTTTTTTTCTTTTATCCGGCTCATGTTATAACTCCGTATTTCCTTGCTGTGCACGTCGGTCATGTGAGTAAAGGTAAATACTTTTACCACATCATCTCTAGAATCTAGTCAACCAACTCTTGTCGCGGTGACATGCCGAACTTGTTACAGAATCCAAAAATAAGCTGAGACCCTGAAACAAGTTCAGGGTGACGAGCCTTCGACAATATAACGTTGACATGACCCTTGCACTTTCCTTGGTTCGACAGGCGTTGCGGATTTTCGCGACGTGAGAAGTCCCCCTTCGGGGGATTTAGGGGGCTTTTGTACTCTTGGATGGTTCATTAACTTTGTACTGAAACGGAAACAATTTGCAATGGATGATTATCAGAAACAAATACGTTCAGAATTATCGGTCTGGCAAAAGCAGATGCTTCAGCGACCATCTTTTTTCAATGGGCTATCTAAAAAAGTACAGGTAAAAATCAATACTTGGATACCCGAAAAAGTACATCAGGCCATTACAACAACCATTAAGCAAATGATGCGGGGCGTTTTATTCGGCGCTACCCATACAACGGCCAAACCATTGACCTTTAAATCGTTTCAGGAATGCGAATCAGCAATACAGCAAAAAATAGAAACATACCGGAACACCGCTGCTGTTGAAGGGGGAATTACCGGCGCAGGTGGCATATTGATGGGATTTGCCGACTTTCCGATCTTAATTGGCATTAAACTGAAATTGCTGTTCGATATTTCGTCGATGTATGGGTTTAATGTAAAAGATTACAAGGAAAGGGTTTACCTGTTGCATATTTTTGAACTGGCATTCTCAAGTCATGTACACCGTCGAAAAATTTACCTCGAAATGGTTGACTGGGATCAGAAGAGCAAGGAACTTCCGGAAGATATCCATCAATTTGACTGGCGAAATTTTCAGCAGGAATACCGTGATTATATTGATCTTGCAAAGATGGCTCAGCTTATACCCATTATAGGTGCGCCTGTTGGATTCGTGGTTAACTCCAACTTGATTAAAAAATTAGGGTTTACTGCCATGAATGCATACCGCATGCGATTATTGAAAAATGACATGATCGTAAAACATGTTTAAAACACAGGGAACTGATAAGTATTTAAGTAGGATCTGCTTAAAAATGTATTAAATTCTGATAATGAATAATATAACAACCAATTTACAAGAACGAAGTGCAAGCATTTTAAAAGGAATACCGAAAAAAGCTTGCACTTGAAATTTTCAGTCAATTCAAAAAATACCCCAGAGGGATAAAATGTTTATAGAAAATGGATAACACGAGTGAATGTTCAACCCCAGCCGGGCATAGCCGTCAAGTTAATGTTATTAAATACGATTAATTCAGTGTGTTAGGCAGTGGTAGTGTAAGATAAAAAATGGCAGTATAAATATGGGATCTTGTCAATGTACGGTTCCATGTTAAGGAAAAAGTTTGTAGGATATTTGATGCGGCCAATTTACAGCGCAAAGCTGTGGCATGTGGTTTTTACAAACGAAGTTCAAAATTATTGCCCTCCAAGTTCTTTGATATTTTGCTATACAGTGCCTCGATTAACGGTCAGTTCAGTCTGGGCCAGCTTAGCGGCGAAGCTGCGATGAGTTACGACATTCCAATAACCAAGCAAGGATTCGACTCTCGTTTCGACGAAAAAGCGGTATGTTTTGTAAAAAGCATCTTAGGGGAAGTGATGGCCAATCAAATTGGAGAACCGTTGGATCCAAGGTTTTTGGCCATGTTTAATAAAGTCAGGATAAAAGACGGCACCCGGTTTGACCTTCCGCAAAGACTTAAGGAAAATTTTCCTGGTTTCGGCGGGAAAATCACTTCAGATGCAGCAGCTTGTGTCCAGTATGAGTTTGATTTGAAGAACCGATGCCTTCTTGATTTGGACATCACTTCGGCAAAAAGGACAGATTATCAGGATGCCAAAGAGAAAGTCGGACAAATCGAAAAAGGCGACTTAGTCATACGAGATCTTGGTTATTTTTCATTGCATGTACTCAAATCCATCGCAGAAAAAGAGGCCTTCTTCCTGAGCAGGCTCAAACCAAAAATGAAGGTATTCGACCAGTACTCCCGTGAAGTGAATTTCGCCAGACTATATGCAAACATGGTCAGAAACCAAATGCCACGAGTCCATATACAGGCATTTATTGGAGAAAAGGAACGCTTCCCGGTAAGAATGTCCATTGAGTTGGTTCCTGAACAAGTCTATCAGAAACGTATTCTGGCAGAGGAAAAAGAGAACAAGAAAAAAGGCAGGACAACATCAGAAGAGTTCAGGATCAGGGCTAGATTCAATATTCTTGTGACCAATGTTCCCGAAGAAGACCTCCCTGTGGAAAATATGTATAAACTATATAAAACCCGCTGGCAAATTGAATTGGTATTCAAAATATGGAAATCGACCATCGGAATCAGTAAGTTACAACCAATGAAGTACCACCGTCTCATGTGCCTGTTGTATGCAAAGTTCATTCTGTTCCTGGTAAATAGTCAAATTGTGGGGATGATAGCACGAAAACTATATGATGGGAAAAGGCAATTAAGTATGGATAAAGGAATGAAAACTTTACAGGTGTACTTTAACTTAACCCGGGAGATGTTGAAAATTCCCCGGCTTCGATTGACAGGTTATGTTGATACAATGCACCGACTGTTAGCAAAAAATCATTGGTTGGAAAAACGAAAAAACAAAGTTGGATTAGATGAAATATTTAATTTATTTTGTTGATAATCAAATATTTAATATTATATTTAAAAGCCGGGACAACAAAACAAACATACCGTCCCGGCTTAAAAAACTAAAAAGTTCTTTGATATGGTGAAAGTAATAAAACAGAACCCTGTTTCCAAAAGAAATGGGGTTGTAAAAATATTTTTACTCATTATCAATAACTTACAATTGTTAGGTTGACGGCTATGCCCAGCCGGGGTTGAACAACTTTCTAATCATCATTTTCTATAAACATATGACCTCTCTGAGATCGTTTCAACCTTCTTTGAGTTTTTCAGCAGACCCTAAGTAATTGAAACAATTTAATGTCGTGTTTTCAATTCACTCACCCAAAGACCGAAGGCTTGGTCTTCCCCCCTCTCTACTCGTAGAGAGTGGAAAAGCATCGCAGATGCGACGGGGTGAGTCAAGTTAAGTGAACATCAAAATGCGACATTGTATCATTTCACTTACTTATGTACATCGGCTACACCTGTAAAGGTAGTGTCTTGCCTGAAATTTCAGGCAAAAAAAAACCGGATAACTTTCAGGTCATCCGGTATTTTTTATAGGTTTTCAGCTCAGAAAACGTCTGTCTGATTTACTCTTTATCGAGCAGGTATATTTCCGCCATTTCGCCCATCGACGAGGCTGCATTGAGTTCCAGTTTCAGGTTATTTTCCACCATCTGGTAAACTTCCTTAATGGTTGCTTCGCCCTGATCCTGCGTAGGCAATTTACTCGAAATGGTTAGTATTTTCCCATCTTCTGACCAAACAGCGGTGGAGGTTTTTTTACTGTCCATCATGCCCGGATTGATGCATTCCTTGCCATCGAGGCTAAACTTGTCTTTGGTCACGTAATCCGTTCCCTGGAAATTTCCGTGCTTTTCCACCGTTAGCGAATCGGCTGTCTGGGTCAGGATTAGCTGGCTTGGCGCCAGACTGAACTGTTCGAATAAGGTGCTTTTTTCACTGTTCAGTTTCCATGTCCCAGAAAAATCAGATACCTGTGCCATGCCGGCCAGGGAGGCCATTGTAAATGCGATAAAATAAAGTAGTTTTTTCATGTGTCAAGTTTTATGTTGTGAATATAAGGAAATTACTTGATTTTAACTTTTTGTTCTTAAAAAAGTTTATGTTGTTTAGCAAACCTTTTCGATTCATTTTACAGCTCGGTATTTCACTGCTGTGTACATCGGTAAAAACCAAAAGAATAAATTTAGTTACCGTTGTCCGGGTTAAAAAAAAACTTTACAACTTTTCCCGAACAAGTTTAGCATCAAGTTGTTTAATCTGAATCAGAACAGGTCAAACCCCGACAAAGGCCAAAAACATCAACTTTCCATATATAAAGGGTTGGAGCAAATCTTCAATCCAACGGCCAATAAACAGTAATTCTTTTAGATGATTTTAACGTACACCCGGGTATGCAAAATTACTCATACCAGTGATTGTAATTCTGTTTTAATAACCAGTAAAACTTTAGCAACATGGAAACAAAGAAATCGCGTGCCATCTTCCCTTTTGTGGTTTTCTTTTTTGTTTTAGCCACAGGTTTTCTGAATTCTTTTGCCGGCGATGTAAAAATTGGCAGAATTTTCCTTCCCACAATGACCTCACTGAAAGGTGTTCCGATGCCTGTTGAGATTAATTTTGAAAACGATGAGGCTTTTCCCGTTACCGAACTTTCGGTTACTTTTCAGGTCCGGAATGCCCTTCAGGAACTTCTGTTTAATGTGACCTACAACAATCTCACTGTGCCAGCCAAATCGACCTTAAAATGTTCCACCTATCCGACTACCTGGACTCCGCCGGCCATTGGCATGTACAAGCTTTCCATCACTTCGTTCTCTGCGGTGGATATCAATCCGTTGAATAACGGTGCAGAATTGGAGTTTCGGGTTCTTGAAAAACCTAATGTATGGGTGGAACAATTAAATCTGTTCAAGCCTTTCCCGATGATGAATTCAGCAAATTTCATGCTGGGAGTCGATGTGCCTGCCTCGGAAGAGGTTTTGTGGTTAAATGTTTTGGCAAGGAAACCGTTGAGTACAGTCAGGCATTGGATTGTACAAAATATGCCACTGCTGCCCTTCCACTCTGACCGAAAAATCTATTATCCCTGGTATATGCCATCGCTCGGATATGTTCCGGGAGAAGACGTCAGCAAAATTGATTTGAGCTTAAGCCTGAGTTCAAAGACTAAAATGGAGCCATTCCTTACCTATGCTTATGACACCTACACGGTGACCGATTTTGATTACAAAGTCGGTTTTGACATTACCGAAAAAATAAATGCCGGTACTGTTCCTGCAAAAGCGGAGGTTCCGGGTCATAACCAAAATGATACTTTATACTATAATTATCGCGGTTGTGATGTTCCGAATATCGACCTTGACAGCAGTAAATACCAGCCAACAGATCTTTATGCCGGCGACTGGAACGCCTGTGGACCTGCAGCCGCTGCAAATAGTCTGGAATGGCTTGAAGCCCAACACCCGGGGAAATTGTTTAATATTTACGGGCACAGGGACAAGATGACCGTGCTGGGAAAATTCATGAATCGGGAGAATGAAAAAGGTGTTACCACCGATCAACTGGCAAAAGGAAAACTCGGGTTTATCGACCTGACCGATTTACCCATTCATGTAAAATACCAGAGCTGGTTTAACAATGATTCTGTAATTAAATCTCCTGTTGCAAATACCGGACATGTTGCCAATAATATGAGCGATTCAATCGGTAAACCAAAACCGCCAACATGGGAATTCCTGAAATCGGAGATCGACAAGGGCGAGGATGTTGAAATACTGTTTGGATGGTATGATAATGGAACTGTCAGGCATGGCGGACATTGGGTTACGGTTACCGGTGTTGTTGAAACCGATACATTGAAGGGGATATTTATAAAAGACGATGGCAACCAGGCAGCAGCAGGTGGCACCAGGGAAAGTTTTCTGATATGGAAACCACAGGGAGCCTGGTCAAGATTGGTTGGATACGACGGGCCAAACAACTTTTGCTGGATTGAAAGCGTGGTCTCCGAAAGTTACGATTCCACGATCACTCATTCAACTCCGACAGCCATTGAAGATATTCAATTCGATAAAACTTCAGGTAAAATCAATTTTCGCCTGAACAAGAATCCGGTTGCTTTATCGGAAGATGTAACGCTAAACATTAATCTCGCAGAAAAAACGCGTATCTATGTGAATGTATTCGACTACATGGGCAGATTGACAGACAGTCAGGACCTTGGTCAATTGGATCAGGGCGGGCATCTTTATAAAATACCAGCTGCCCGGTTTAAAACAGCGGGTCAGTACCTGGTTGTTATCTATACCCCATATGAAAGGATTAGCAAAAAAATACTGATTTATTGATTATATCAAATCCACCTAAAGCATCAAAAACATGGAAACACCTTTCATTGATTTGCACCTTCATCCGGCCATCAAGCCATTGGGAAAAAGTTTTAACGGAACCCCGGGACTGAACAACCCGAATAAAAACAGGTCAGACAGCATCTGGAATTACGATCCGCCAACCATTCTGGATAAAATTACCAACATCGCCCTCACCTTAACCAAGTTCAGACAGTCCGATTTTACCTCGCTGGCCAAAGGTGGTGCGCAGGTGGTTGTCGTTTCGATGTATGCCCTCGAAAAGGGATTTGTGATGACCAAACTGGGAACCGCTCTTCCCGGCGACCTGTTGAACGATTTGGTGATCGGAACGGGTTTGAAACGCATCAATCATGTTCAGCGAATGACCAGCTATTTTTCCGATCTCGAAATGGAATACCAGTTCTACAGGCAACTGGACGGGAAACACTTTAAGGTTGATGGCAGGTGGCACCGGTACAAACTGGTTTCGGGCTTTCACGAAATCGATATTCAACCCGAGGCGCCGGTTAGTACCATTTATGTGATTCTCACCATCGAAGGGGGTCATGCTTTCGACTGCGGATTGGGGATAATCAAAAAAAAGGCTAATCCAGCGCAGGTTCTGGCCAATGTCGACCGTGTTAAACAGTGGGAAAACCGGCTGTTTTTTATGGGATTAACGCATCATTTCGAAAATGAACTGGTGGGACATGCCAAAAGTCTCAGCGGTTTGGTGGAGAAAATCTGCGACCAGACTGATGGAATGAATGAAGGGTTTACTGATCTGGGATGGAAAGTATTGCGCAAACTGCTCGACAATACCAATGGACGACGGGTTTTGATCGACCTGAAACACATGAGTGTGAAAGCTCGCGAAGAATATTACCTTTTTCTGAACAACGAACATCCCGATGAAAATATCCCGCTACTGGTCAGTCATGGCGCGGTGACCGGGCTGATATCGCACATCAATCTGACCGACGGCGGCTTTCTCAATTCCGGAAAGTTCCAAACGAACGACATCAACTTTTATGACGATGAAATCGTCAGGATAGCACAGTCGGGCGGACTGTTTGGAATACAATTCGACGAACGGAGACTGGGAGACAAACAGGAAGTAAAGGATTCGGGAAATAACCTGAGCCGCAGAAAGATGCTTTTCAAAAAGTCGAAACTGATCTGGAACCAGATTCAGCACATCGCTGAAGTGCTCGACCACAATAATCTGCCGGCATGGGAAACAGCCTGCATCGGAACCGACAACGACGGCATGGTAAATCCGATAAACGGTTTCTGGTCAGCCGAAGAAATGCCTATGCTCGACAGCTACCTCGAAAAACATGCATTCAATTTTATTACTTCTTCGGACGCCTTGAATCTTAGACCATTTAACAGGCTGACTGCCGACGAAATTGTGGAGCGGTTTATGCGCGAAAATGCCTGGGAATTTCTGAAACGAAATTTCTGAATGAGAAATAGATAACCCTGCACAGAGGAAGACAGGGAATTTTTTACCTTATTACCATCTTTTAACCATAGTAGCGCATCAACACCATACAACAACAAACCTTATTTATTATGGAATAATAAGGTTAACCCATGTCCGACCCGGGTTTCCTACTAAGGTTAACCCGGGAAATAAGGTTTAAAATCCCGATTTTTCCAGGCGAGGTAATGGTACTCTTTTTTATTAACCGACTTGCCGAATTCTATTTGAGTTGCTCTCTCAGCTCTTGTAGCAAAGCCTGTTTATTGGTCAGGCCGCTTCCGGGTATTATTTCCCAGGTTTCGGAGGCCTCGATAGATCGGGTGGACAAAGTGAGCTGGATGTTTTTAGTTCAGGAAAGGAATCCTGCCAGGTCCACCACTCCGATTGCGGGCTTAGTCAGGTGATATGCCCGTTATAGGTTTTAAAAGGCGCTTTCGGATCGAGGGAAGCACGCTGTTCGGGCGATTCGTTCTACAGCGAGGAATCCGAATTCAGGATATTGGCTTGCCTGCCAGGGAAGCTCGAACCAGAGCTGCACCGGCATCTGTCAAAATGACGATTTCAATGGTTCCGTTCGACAAGATAATCAGTTTCGGTGCCGGTTTCTTTTCAGTGGTGCAACTATACAGTAGGGCTGTCAGTAGGATAGTTAAGATAATCTTCATTCGGCCTTAAAATAATAAATCAAGTAAAATAGTTATAAACTGGCAAAACGTCGATTCGTTTTCCATTTTTCAAGATAATATCCGTTTGGTTCAGCGTCAGAATGGTACCTTTCTCCAGTTTAAAAAATTCCATTGCTACCCAAAGTCCATTTTCCTCGCGGGTTTGATTGTCCGTATTCAAATCGAAGCATACTTGTATGAGTTGGACAGCCTGATTATTCTGACAAACCACAAAATCGCATTCAAATCCGTTTTCGTTAAAATAAAATAACTCTTTATGAATTTGACGCAGGGCCCAGTACACTGAGTTTTCCAGTTTTCTTCCGAGATCGGATGAAAAAGATGCTGATGTTACACTGACCAATCCATTATCAATAATATATATTTTCCTTGGATTAACCAGTTGAGCCCGGTAAGACCAGGAGAACTTTGGCATCAGGCTGATCAGGTATGCCTGTTCAAAAAATGAAAAAAAATCCAGCACCGTTGCTGAACTTTTGATACCAAGTACTTGCGTTAATTTATTTGCCGTAACTAAATTGCTAACGTTGGAAATTAAAAAAATGAGTAAGCGTTTAAGCGAACGAACATCTCTTATCCCATATCTGACCGCAATATCACGAAACAAAATATCATCAAGTAATGAACTTAGAATCTCCGGGTTATTGAAGGTCAAATATTCAGGGAATCCTCCATAAATCAAGTAATTTCCATAGGATTCTGCATTTGGATCAACTGCTTTAAAAGAACAAAATTCGGAGAATGAAAATGGAAATAATTCTTTGTTAATGTGCCTTCCAGTTAATTTGGTTCCTAGCTCCTGACTTAACAGTGATGCATTTGAACCGGTAATTGTAATTCTGAATTGTTGATCGAGTTTTTGTCTGATGAATAGTTCCCATCCATTGACCACCTGAATTTCATCAAAATAAAGTGAAGAAGCATTGCTTTCGCTGATAATAGAGTCAAGTAACTCAAAATCTTTCAATTCGAAATCGTATAACTTTGGCGTATCAAAATTGATAAAGAACACCTTTTCCCTATTTTGCTTAATTAACTGTCGAAGAAGCGTACTTTTACCACACCTACGAATACCCGATATAATTAAGGCATGGTTTTCCAGATTTGTTGGTAATTGACCAAGCAGGTTTCGCGTTAAATCAATTTTATTCAGAAATAGCCGCCCCTTCTGATCGTCAACAACTGCATTTAGATCAGATAGTTTAATCATGATTACAGATTTATTTTTTTCAAAGGTATCTTATTTATTACTAATAAACAAGTCTGCCTATTAGTAATAAACAAGATTTGAAAGAAGAGGAATTTTTTTTTCCTCTTTCCTAATTTCTGTTTTCTTATTATTATTATGAAAGGTCAGCAACACAGGGCTTCTCCTACTTTAATTTTTCAATCGCCACATCGGCAGCTTTCAGGATGGCTTCGTTCGAAAGTGGTGTGCCAACGGCCTGTTTCATCCATTCGTTTGGCATAAGTTGTCCGAGGGCAAAAATGCGCAGCACTTCCGGCGCAAATTCATGGGTTTTGAAATGTTCTTCGAGCTGGAAATGAATGAGGTGACCAAAAGCATAGTTGGGCAGGTACATCGGCGAGTTAACCATGTGCGAATAAATTCCCAGAATGGTCTGGTCTTTCTGTCCGAAAACCGGCGCGTAATAAGTATTCCAAACGTCTTTGGTGATTTGCAGAACAGCATCTTTCAGTTCTTCGGCTGTGCTGGCCGGATTGGCATACAACCATTGCCACATTTTCATATCCACCATCGACACACCCATAATTTCGTATACTGACCAGAAAATATCCAGCGTTTTCAGGTATTCCTTTTCCGGATTCGAGTCTTTCATGTTCAGTAAAAACAGGTCGCGTTCCTGAAATACAAAGGCCAGAGCCTCTGTAAATGCTGTGTTTGGTACGCCGTTGATCATGTAATTTGGAACATCGTTGAGCGAGATGGTTTGTTCTACATTATGCCCGAATTCGTGAACCGCAATGTTGTAGCCTTTGTAATTCATCCCGGTTGCCGGAATTCTGGTGCGCAAATGTGCCTTTTCGCTTTTCATGGAAGCACCCCAGGCATGGCCCGAACCACGCGCAGGATCGACCGAAATGCGCGAGGCTAAAAATGCCGCTTTCTCTTTGGTAAAACCCAGCTTCAGGAGCATATTTCCCAGATCGGCTTCCAACGCCTGTGCATTGGGATATTTCTTTTCGGTGATTGAATTAAGCATCTCTTCGTTGAATGAACTTCTGGCTTTAAATCCGTCGTACCAGATGTCCCAGGGCTGAAGTTCGCGGCCAAGCCGTTTTTTGATGATCGCTGCCACATCCTTAATTTGGGGAGCGCTTAAAAATTCGTTGAACAGTTTCTGAACTTCGGATTGAGGAATTTGCATTCCGGCAGAAAATGCCCGTTGAATGGCCGTATTCATTTCCGGGTTATGGGGATCAATGGCCTGATAAATATGAAAAGTATTCAGAATTTGCTGATATCGTGCATCGCCTTCGGCCGGGCTGTTTGCTATACTTCCTGAAACTGAAATTTCGTTTGAGATCGGGTTCCAGTCCTGTTTTCCGGAGTTAATTACTGCTTTGGGTATCGTCTGGTCAACAATGCGTTCCATCACTTTATAGATGAAAGCCTGTTTTTCGAAACCAACCTCTTTGTTGGCATAGTTGGCCTTAATTTCATCGCGCAGGTTCCAGTGACTCAGCAGGATCATGTTTTCAGGAAAAAGCTTTTTGCTGTCGTTATTCAGCAGATTGCCCATGTAAATGTTGTAATCGGCAATATAGGCATCGGTTTCAGCCGCAACTTTCGACCCCTGTTGCACCAGTTCGGAGGGTACCCTTGAACTGAACACATCTCCTAAACGGGCATAACCCCATTCAAGCGGCGTCCAGTTTGCTCCTGAAATGTTTTTTTCATCTGTTGAATAGTATGGAAAGTTGAGCGCCACGATAAAGGCTATTTTGTTTTCGTATAAGTCGTTCATCAGGTGAGCTCCGGGATTATATCCGGCAAATACAGGGTCGATTGGCAAAACATCGCCTTTTTGAAGGGTTACATTTTCCTGCAGATCAAGGCTTAGTTTATTGAAATGACCATACAAAGATTCCAGATATTCAGAAAACCGTTTGAATGAGGCTTCCTTTTTAACCGGATCGGCAATAAAATTTTCGCCGCAGAATTTCACAAAATCTTCCGGACTACCGTCGGCATCACGCCAGAGTGAAGCTGCATGCTGAACGCCTTTTTCGACTATTGCAGCGTTGCTTCCCGGATTTTGATCATTGATCGACTTCATTGCATCTGCAATGGTGGTTTCCGAAATACCTGAAGGCGTTGATGTACTTTGTTTTCTGATGGTTGAATGACAACTTGAAAGCATAAGGATACAAACTAAAAGGAAAATGAAATTTCTGGTCATATCAAAAAGTATAGGTTGGTTACAAATTGGAAGGCTCTAAATTACCAAAAATGAGCAATCAAAGAAATGATTATTGACAGTCGGTTTAATGAAAAGTTCTGATCTTGATTTTTCAGCCAAATTCCGTATATTAGTATAAAACAAGCAACTATGAAAACATTAAAGTACATTGGACTTTTTCTGGCGACTGGAATTCTGCTTTTTGCTTTATTCATTGGGTACAGCATGTTAACTTTTTACGATCCGCCTCAGGAGCTGATTCTGGCGCAAAACACGAAACCTGATACCGTGAGTTGCGATTCCACCCTTCAGGTTCTTTCATGGAACATCGGTTATGCAGGTCTGGGCGACAATATGGATTTCTTTTACGACGGAGGCGAAAAAGTCCGCGACAGCTATGAACGTGTGCAGATCAACCTTGATTCCATTTTAACCTTCCTGAAACGAAATTCAAGCCGGGACTTTATCTTGTTACAGGAAGTCGATCAAAAATCGAAACGCAGTTATTCGTTCTCTGAAGTAGATTCAATCGGCCTAATCGGATTTCATTCTTCTTTTGCCCTCAATTATGCCGTGAAGTTTGTGCCTGTTCCTCCCGGTGCACCCATGGGTCAGGTCCAATCAGGAATTTTAAGCTTAAGCAATTATCTTCCCGAAAAATCGATACGATATGGTTATCCCGGCATGTTTGACTGGCCAACCCGCCTGTTTAATCTCCGGCGATGTATGCTGGTAAACCGCTATCCTACGAGTAACCAAAAAAAATTCATCCTGATCAATTCCCATATGTCGGCCTTCGACGATGGAAGCCTGAAAAAGCAGGAAATGCAATACCTGAAAGATTTCATTTTGTCGGAATATGCCAAAGGAAACTTTGTGATTGTTGGCGGTGACTGGAATCAATCGCCTCCTGAATTTCCGCTCACCCGGTTTGGAGAGAATTACCAGTCAGACTCTTTCATCCTCAGCAATATTGCCACTGATTTTATGCCTGCCGGTTGGAAATGGGCATTCGACCCGAAATTGCCTACCAATCGTTACCTGAACGAATCGTATGTTCCGGATATAACTTTTAGGTGTTTAATCGATCATTTCCTGGTTTCGCCTAATGTTGAAATCCTGCAAAACGAAACGATCAATCTGAACTTCCGGAATTCTGACCATAACCCTGTTCTGATGGAATTTCGTTTAAAGCAACAAGATTAATAAGAAGGGTTCCATTTCCAATGAGAAATGGAACCCTTCTTATTTGCAGCATCAATCAACTGTTTATTGCTTTATAAACTTCAAAACATTTTTTCGGCTAACAGCATTGATTTCCATAAAATAGACTCCGTTTTTATATGAGCTAATATCATACCTGAGATCTTCAGAATTTCCGGATAAAATCTTTTGATCGACCAGAGAACCGGTAATGGAGTAAACCTTCACCGAACGGATAGCTTCGTAATTGCGCGGTATTCTGAGTTCGATGTATTGGCTTGCCGGATTGGGGTACAAAGTGATTTGGCCTGATGCCTGTGCAAGACTTTCGCTTGAAGTAATGCTGAAAATATCAGTAAACGTTGTATTATGTATGAAATTGATGATCGTATCACTTTTTACCGTATTAAGTGGAAGCCTCCAGGCGTGATCTGTTGGCGGAGCATTGTAAACCCCGTTTTTGTTATGATCGGCATAAAAATCGATGTTATACGATAATCCCGGTTTGATCTTCCAGGAAGAAATATCGAAGGTAGCCGCAGCAACTGAAGCGACAATTACCGTATCCTGATAGAGTCCACTGCTGAGTTCTTTCAGGTAAAGTGTCAATTTTTGCGTAAGATGAGGAGTCATATTGGTAAAATGAACGGTAAGTTTGTTTTTCCAGGCAATGTCGGTAAAGGTGGTATTGTGTACAAAATTGAGTACCGTATTATCAGCCACATTATTGACAGACATCCTCCATGCATGATCGGCAGGTGGCACATTATAAACACCATTTTTGTTGTGATCGGAATAAAAATCGACAAAGTATGATTTGCCTAATTCAATTCCGGGAACATCAATGGCAAATGCAGCTTCAGTTACGCTTTTTTTAACCCGTCCGATTTCTTTCTTTGTTGCCTGATCAATTACGGCCAGCCACATCGTCTGACCAATATGAGGTGTCATGGAAGTAAAATTGACGGTAAGAATGAATGGTCCGGTAGATTTCGCATTTACGATGACCTTACCGACCATACCCATACCAGCATGCGGATCGCATTGGTAATTGTAGGTTCCCCCAGTATTAAATGTATATTCATAGGTCCAGCCAGAGCCAACATTATTTCCAAAGGATTCAGGATTGGAAGCAAAAGTGTCTTTGTTCCCATTTACATTGTGTGAACCTTGTGAGTTGGTCCAAATTACTTTATCGCCAACATTTATAGTTATTTCTGAAGGTGTAAAAACATTACTGGTAACGGCTACATTGTGCGTGGTCTGTGCATTCAAACTCAGTGAAAATGCCAAAATAATAAACGCGGCAAAAAAACTGAAGGTTTTTGAGGTAAAATTTGTTTTCATTGGCGTTGAAATTAAAGTAGTTACTAAATCATTGTCATTTTAAGTAACACACGACAAATCAGTTTGTTTATAAATAAAAGATAAAATTATCTTTTATTATTTCAAGCCAGAATTTGAAGAATAAAAAAGCCCGCTAAACTTTTTTTTAGCGGACTTTGCGAATTAACTTTCAGTTAGATTTTACCTCCGGATCACCTCTTGAACCATCGCCTCGTTTTTAACACCTTCACCATTAAGCAAACCAAACGAGCCACTTTTATAGTTCCAGTTGGCCGATGCTATGCCATTTTTACTAAAGACAGAAATCATATCGTTGTACCACCGGATTTTATCGGCTTCAGGCGCGCTATCTATCACACCATATTCGCCACAATAAAGCGGTAATCCTAATTCTTTTGATTTTTGCAACGGAAGCTGCATCATTTGCTCCAGTATTTCCATGTTCCACTCCTTGCCTACCCAATCTTTGGAAATTGCCTGCTGGTCAGGGGTCAACGCATCAAATTCCTCCTGAGAAAGCAACACTCCCGGATAATGTATTGGTCCGGAATAATCGCGAATGCCCGTCCAGCTGGCCATGTGATGGGTCAATGGGAATGGTTCATAAAAATGGAAGCTTAAAATGATGTTTTTATCTGCCGGAACTTTAAGTACATCAAAGGTATTTGCCGATTGCCATTTATTGGAACCAATAACAATAATACGCTCAGGCTCCAATACCCGGATTGCTTTCATCGCATTGGCCAAAAGGTTGTTCCACTGCTCCGGATCGTCGGCAACAGCTTCATTCATCAGTTCATACGCAACGTCAGAAACGGAATAATCTTTTAATACTGAAGAAAGGTCGACCCAGAATCCATAAAACTTTTCCTGTTCCTTGGGGTCAGTCCAAAGTGGCTTAACTTCAGCGTTAAAGTGGTGCGAACGCAAAATATGCAGATCTACAATCACTTTAAGCTGGTGTTTCTTACACCAGTCCAAACAATTGGTCATCAATTTGAACGCATCCTCATGGCGGGCACCTTTTTCGTCCCACATTTGCATTTCGTCAATTGGCAACCGCAGGTGGCCAAATCCCAGCGATTTAATCAGCATCACATCTTTCTCCTGAAAGAAACTGTCGCGTTTAGCACCACGTGCTTCTGACTGGGAAAGCCAGTGAGCAATGTTGGTTCCTTTGAAGATTTTGAAATCGGCTGGCGATCCGTTTGACGCGGGTTTGGATTGGCATGAGCCCAGAATGATAAAGGCCAAAGCAATAAACAGCAGGTTTTTCATTGTTTTAGGTTTTGTTGATTTTTTTAAGGCTAATTTACTGCCAATTTATAGTTTTTTCAGGAAAAGGCAAAGCACACCTTCGACTGGTATCAGAGTGCTCCCTTCGACACGCCTGATGGCTACTCTGGGAGCGGCGCTTTCATCTCCAGCCTCCGATCTTCTGACTTCTGACTTCCGACTTCTGACTCCGTTATCATCATTGCTCCCTTCGACACGCTTCGCTACACAGGGAGCGGCGCTTCCGTCTCCAGCCTCCGGTCTTCTGACTTCTGACTTCCGACTTCTGACTTCTGACTCCGTTCTTCAATCTTCCAACTTCCCCCCTTTTTAGAACGAATCTAAATTATACAATTCGATCAAAACAAGATTTTTGCAGTTGTTTTGAGGCCTGAATCCGCTATTTTTGGGTCGATTTTGAAATTAACAAACTAACCATGCAAAAGCATTTATTTCTGGGAGTGGAGGCTATCGGTCAGGGCGCCATCGATGGCGGAATGTCGGGCGTTTATTCTTATCCAGGCACACCTTCCACCGAAATTACCGAATTTATTCAGGAAAATCCACTGGCAGAAGAGCGCAATGTACACCGCAAATGGTCGGCCAACGAAAAAACTGCACTCGAAACAGCTTTGGGCATGTCGTATGCAGGGAAACGCGCCATGTCGTGCATGAAACACGTGGGACTCAATGTGGCCGCCGATGTTTTTGTCAATGCAGCCCTGACCGGTGTTAATGGCGGATTGCTAGTGACTGTGGCCGACGACCCATCGATGCACTCGTCTCAAAATGAACAGGATTCACGTTTCTACGGAAAATTTGCAATGGTTCCGGTACTCGAACCTTCATCTCAGCAGGAAGCATACGATATGGCTCGTGACGGATTTGCCTTGTCCGAGCTGGCCAATGTTCCGGTGATGCTGCGTTTAACGACCCGTTTGGCACACTCACGCGCCGGAGTACAACGAAATGAAGTGTTACCTGAAAATTCACTTTCCATGCCGGCCGATCCACGTCAGTTTATTTTGCTTCCGGCCATTGCCCGCCGCAGATACAAAGGGTTGCTCGAAAATCAGAACCTTTTCCTGAAACTTTCAGAAGAATCGGTTTATAATCGTTACGAAGAGGGAACTGAAAAAAGCCTGGGAATAATTGCCTGCGGAATTGCTTACAACTACCTGATGGAGCATTATCCAAACGGAAGTTGCCCCTACCCTGTTGTTAAAATTTCACAATATCCTCTTCCTGAAAATTACATCAACCGCATGGATCAGGAATGCGACGAAATATTGGTGCTTGAAGAAGGTGCTCCTATGGTGGAAGAAATGCTGAAAGGCTTTTTTGCCAAAGGAACTCCGATAAAAGGCCGTCTGGACGGAACTTTACCACGCGATGGTGAGCTAAATCCGGATTTGATTGCCAAAGCGCTCGGAAAAGAAATGTTTAGCGGGTACGCTATTCCTGAAATAGTGGCTAACCGTCCACCAGCTTTGTGTATGGGCTGTGGACACCAGGATGCCTATGAGGCTATGAACGAGGTACTGGCCGATTATTCCAAAGGTCGTGTATTTTCCGACATAGGATGCTACACACTGGGTGCTTTGCCTCCTTACGAAACGATTTTCTCCTGTGTTGACATGGGCGCTTCCATCACCATGGCCAAAGGCGCTGCCGATGCCGGACTGATTCCTTCGGTAGCTATGATCGGTGATTCAACCTTTGCTCACTCCGGGATAACCGGTTTGCTCGATGCGGTGAACGAAAAATCGAGCATTACCGTAGTTATTTCCGATAACGAATCGATTTCAATGACCGGTGGACAGGATTCATCCGCAGTCGGAAAAATTGAGTCCATTTGCATTGGTCTTGGCGTTGATCCTGCTCACATTCACACCATAGTTCCGCTAAAAAAGAATCATGAGGAAATGGTTCGTCTCTTTCGTGAAGAATTTGCCTACAACGGCGTTTCTGTAATTATTCCACGCCGCGAGTGCATTCAACGCGCCAGCCGCCGGAAAAGGAATCAGAAAATAGAATAAAAGCCTCTCCCCAACCCTCTCCGAGGGAGAGGGAGCTCTGGTCTTGAATATTCGGAAAATTATTCGTTGAAAAATACTTTTAAAACATGCTCTACATTAAAGCCCTCCCTTTCGGGGAGGGTTTGGGTGGGGCTCTTAAAATTTAAGAATATGAAATCAGACATTATACTTGCAGGCGTTGGCGGACAAGGAATTTTATCCATTGCCACCGCATTGGGCGAAGCAGCACTAGCCGATAACCTGCTCATCAAACAGGCCGAAACCCACGGAATGAGTCAGCGTGGCGGCGCGGTGTATTCTCACATGCGCATTTCCGATCAGCCTATTGCTTCCGACTTAATTCCGGGCGGAGCAGCCGACCTGATTCTGTCGGTTGAACCGATGGAATCATTGCGTTACCTGCCATATTTGTCAGAAACAGGTTATCTGGTCACCAACATCACCCCTTTTGTGAATATTCCGAATTATCCGGATATCGAAAAAGTGATGGAAGAAATTCACAAACTGCCCCGTTTTATTGCCATCGATGCTGATGCCATTGCCAAGGAAATTGGAAGTACGAGAGCCTCAAACATGGTTATGCTTGGCGCTGCCTCACCGTTTATCGACATCGAATTCTCGAAAATTGAAGAAGGTATTCGCACCATTTTCGGAAGAAAGGGAGAAGAAGTGGTCAATATGAACCTCGAAGCCCTGCGCCGGGGAAGGCAGTTTGCTTTGGAAAACAGGTAATCTTACCGCCTTATAAAAAAGATATCCGATGAAATTCAAGATTCATCGGATATCTTTTTTTATGCCTATGTTATCCGTTCTATTCTTCCGTATCATTTTTTGGTAAACAGGTTACAATTCATTAATTTAGAGATGATTTTGATTTTTTCCAGATTCCTTTCGGCATTGTCAAATAAAAAAAGTTAAAGGAGGATTTATCATGATTGAAACCTTATCCAAAAATCTGTGGCTTTTGTTAACTGTTGTTTTACCAGGCTTTTTCACTTATGGTTTATGGCGACTGTGTCTCTTTTTTGTTACTGAAAAACCTTTATCTGATGAAGCATTAAAGCAAATTGACGAATCGACCATGACAACGACTTGCATCATCTTTGCTTTTGCCTTGATGCAACAGGCCATCGCGATTGCCATAGAATGGGTGTTTTTTATGATGGGCAATAGCAAAAGAAAGAAATCGCCATTCAGGATACTTTTTTGCGACCGTTTTAACCTCGCTTATCAGGGAAGATTGAATGAGCGTGCAGAACGAATGATTGGAAATTTCTTTTCGTCGCTAAATGTTTGTATCGGGATATGTTTGCTGATTGGCTACTTCTATGGTCATATCGGATACTCAAAATCCGCAGATGTTATTTGGGCGCTTTTAATCCTTCTGCCTCCGGCAGCAATAACAACATATTTCAGAATGACGATTGCCGAAAAAGTCATCTCAGAATGTAAAAACATGCCGGAAAAGTCTG
>Ga0209417_1001185_pt1 | contig 49926 bp, 47 predicted proteins | sample RifGroF2_FD_184002 | JGI IMG/M metagenome (GOLD analysis project Ga0209417, IMG submission 184002) | Groundwater microbial communities from Rifle, Colorado, USA - Groundwater F2 (SPAdes) (version 2) | ecosystem: Environmental > Aquatic > Deep subsurface > Groundwater | place: Rifle, Colorado...
GGTATGGAAAACCGAATGGTGTTTGTACCGGCACAGGCTGTGGAAACGATTTAGGTAATCTTGGAGGAACAGCTACCAATGAGACCGATAAATTTTTATGTACTCATGATAAAGCAGTAGCTGCCTGCGAAGCCTTAAATCTAGGAGTAAACTATGGAACAGGTTGCACTACTTCTACCGGCTGTAATCATATGACAAAAGGCTGGAGGTTACCGACTGACCATGAGTTAAAGAGATGGCGAGCAGATTATAACAGTGAAAGTGCAATAAATGCCACAATTAAAAGTAATCTTGACTTATGTAACAGCCAGGCCGGCTCACCTCTATGTACATTTTATGCCGGCTGTAGTGGTGCAAACGGTGGAATTTGCAACCCGTATGGCTTATGGGCATCTGATAAAGTTGGCAATACTTTTGGGAACTTCTGGCTTTATCAAACTACTAACTTATGGCACTACGATAACGCAGATCCAACAGACTGGGCAATTTCAGTAAGGTGCGTCAGATCGGTAGATCCTCCTACTACGGCACCACCTGATCCGGATGATGCACATAATGGTACCAATTATAGAATCTGTGCAAACCCTCAGGTTGCAACACTAGCTGCTGCGGATACGGGATTGACTTATGACCTGTATGCAACAAAGTGTAATGTTGCAACAACCACTATTTCTTATAATGAAGTAAATCCTGGCGGCAGCCCAACAAGCGGATGCTGGTATGGAATAGACACTCTTTCGTGTACAGAAGTAGCAGGGTGCGGAAATGACCTGGGCAATCTTGGAGGAACGGCTACTAATGAGTTTGATAAGTTTTTATGTACTCATGACAAAGCAGTAGAGGCATGCGAAGCCATGAATCTTGGTGAAAACTATGGAACAGGTTGTACCACTGCTACCGGCTGTGATAAAACCACGTCCGGGTGGAGATTGCCTGATGATGATGAAATATTTAGATGGCAGACAACATATGGCGCCCAAAGCGCCATGAAAACATCAATATATAACGCTATGGCTCTGTGTTCTGCCTACGATGCCGATGGGCCAAATTGTCAAGCCTATACCGGCTGTACCGGCGCACACGATCCAAGCGATAGCAAACGTTGCCTTCCAAATTGCATATGGACGTCTATACAAAACGGTTCTCTTTTTGGAAATGCCTGGCTTGTAACTGCCGGTGGCATAGACTATTGGACCTACGCTGTTGATGATGAAGTAGACTGGGCTCTAGGCGTGCGGTGTATCAGGACAAAACCTGAACCTGCTGGAACTGGTGGTACTGGTGAATACTTCGTTACAACAACTGCCCTGAATAGCGTGCAGGATATCGATATAATCACCTCAGTTGATATAACCGAAACCGTTTCTAATCCTAATTCTGCTACATACTGGTTGGTATCATTTGACGGAAAAGCACACGATGACACGACAAAACAGTGGAAAAAAATGACCGCTGCTTGTACATTTGCAGATGCCACGACCACTGCTGACCTGGCTACATATGAGTTTGATACTGCCGGAAATGCCAACACGGCCACACAAATAGAAACCTGGATGGTTAACTGCATACCTCCTACCGGCACAAACACATTAGATTTTGCCATTGATCTTGCTACTACTGATGGCACTACCCTGCCTTCAGTTGATACAATAACTGTTAATTATTATCCTGAGCTGGAGTGAAAGTAACCGTCATTGCGAGGCGTGAATCGCTGATTATAAGCGGGCAATAAACTAACGAAGCAATCTTCCATGGTGTATAAAAGACAATAAATGAGCAAGCAAGGATACATTTACATATTAGCCAATTACAATAAAACAAGTCTGTATGTTGGAGTAACAAGTGATTTAATAAAAAGAGTTTATGAACATAAGCATAAACTTATTGTAGGGCATACAGCAAAGTATTATATCGACAGACTTGTTTACTATGAACAATTTGAGGATATAAAAGACGCTATAGCAAGAGAAAAGCAGCTAAAAGGAGGATCTAGGCAGAAAAAAATGGATTTAATTAATAGTTTTAATCCCGAATGGAAGGATTTATATGACGAAATTTTGTAATCATTCCTCATTGGAAGATTGCTTCGCAACTTTGCAGATCGCTTATATCCTACCATCTATGGCTCGCAATGACGAATCCGACAATCAACTTCCTCAGAATGACATTATATATTAAAAAACAACTTGTCAGCATTTTTTGAAGTGACGTTTGCCACTTCCTTTGGGCTTATTCCTTTTATTCTTGCTATTTCTTCAGCTACAAACCGTACCTTTGCAGGCTCGTTCAATTTCCCGCGGAAAGGATGGGGGGCAAGGAAGGGGGCGTCTGTTTCCAGTACCAGCCACTCTAAAGGCACTTTCTCAGCTACAAATTTAAGTTCTTTTGCGTTTTTAAACGTTACAGCTCCACCTACTGCAATATAATATCCGATTTCTATGCATTCGAGCGCAAAATCCACATCACCGGAAAAACAATGCATTACGCCTTTGACTTCCGGAAACTCCCTTAAAATTGATAATACATCAGTATGCGCCTCCCGGTCATGCACTATAACAGGAAGTTTTAGTTCCTGTGCAAGTTTTAAATGCTGCCTGAATGCATGCTTCTGGATATCAATGAACGATTTATCCCAATAATAGTCAAGTCCGGTTTCCCCAATAGCCACAATTTTTTCATGGCTAGCGTAGTTTTTGAGCTGGTCATAATATTCATCCGCCCAGCTCTTTGCTTCCGACGGATGCACCGCAACCGCCCCATAGATATCATCGTATTTTTCTATAATTTCTATTATCTTTGGAATATCGTGTAAAGTAACGCCAGGTATAATAATCCTGTCAACGCCAACATCCTTTGCATTTCCGATGATTTCATCCAGGATTTCCTCGTAATCCTTAAAATCCAGGTGCGCATGCGTGTCTATAAGTCTATAGGAAACCATGTTCTTCCAGGTAATTTTCTGTTATATTGCTGCTGTTTTTGCGGGTGAACTTTTCAACGTATTTTGCAAGCACATCCGGCTCAAGGTTTACCATGTCGCCGGGGTTTAAAGAGCCAAGATTTGTTTCTTTGAGCGTTGTTGGAATAACCGCCACTGAGAAAATATCATTTTCAAGTGATGCGACGGTTAGACTGATGCCGTTTACAGTGATTGAACCTTTGTAAATTGCATATTTCATTATGTTTTGCGGTGCAGTGAAGTAGAAATTATAGGATAATCCCTGATTTTCCTTTCTTAAAAAATTGCCCATTCCCTCAACATGCCCAGTGACTATATGGCCACCGAATCTGCTGCTGGCTGACATTGCCCGCTCAAGATTCACCACCTGTCCCTGTTTATAATCGTTTAAAATGGTTAAATCCAGGGTTTCCCGTGAGGCTTCTACTTCAAAGCCTGACGAGGTTAGTTTTGTAACAGTCTGGCATGCTCCATCAATAGCGACACTGTCGCCCGGTTTGAGGTCATCAAGGATTTTGGTGCAGTTTATTACTATAACTGCGCCGTTATTTTGTTTTTTTATGCCGGCAACAGTGCCTGTTTCTTCAATAAGTCCTGTAAACATAATTTTTTTAACACATTTTATTTATTCCATTATAAACTATTCATAAGATAATTTTTAAATTTTAAAGAAAGGGTCGTTAATGGGTATTTCAGTCGTAATTCATACTTATAACTCAGAAAAATATCTGGAAAAATGTCTTGAATCAGTAAAAACTTGTGAAGAAATCGTTATATGCGATATGCACTCAACTGATAGGACAATCGAGATTGCGCAAAAGTATGGGGCAAAAATTATTTACCACGAAAATTTAGGCTTTGCCGACCCTGCAAGGAACTTTGCTTTAAGTCATGCAACGCAGGACTGGGTTTTGGTGCTGGATTCAGACGAAGAAATTCCTCCCGCGCTGCTTGAACATTTGAGAGAGTTAATGACCACGTTGCCTAAACATATAGGCGGCGTATTTATCCCAAGAAAAAACCTGCATTTAGGTCAGGTTTTATGGTTGTCTTATCCAAATCCAATACTCAGGTTTTTCAAAAATGGTAAGGTGTCATTCAGCGAAAAAGTTCACTGTGCACCTACTATTATTGACGGGGGGGACTGGCATATTGATGAGAAACGTACGGACTTAGCTATAATTCACTACAACCATGACGATTTAGAGTCATTTATATCAAGAATGAACACATATACAACCCTTGAACTTGAAAAATTCGAGGAAAGGGGCGTAAAATTTTCCATTGGCCTGTTATTATTTAGGCCTATAGGCGAATTTATAAAGAGATATTTCATTAAGGGTGGCATTAAGAGTGGTTTGCATGGATTTGTATTCTCAGTTTTCCTGATGATTTACAAATTTACTGCCGCTGCAAAACTTTGGGCAAAAGAGCTTAAGGAGAAACAAAATCTCACTTAAAGAACGACTCCAAATCCTCAAGCTGGGTGGATTCTTCCTTAATTTCATCAAATATAGGTAAAAGTTCCTTCTCATCTACACCCAAGTGCGAAAGAATAGTTTTATCAAATACCTCCATGCTAAATATCCCAAGATCAAGCACAAGCTGAGAGATGATATTGCCTAGATACACTACTGTTGCAATCTTTTCATTCTTCTCTGATTCAAGAGGACTATGGTGATGCTTGATTATATCTATTAAAACCTCAGGCAAATTCCACCCTTCTGCTACCATACTTCCTATAGAAGGATGTGTCATCTCACAGTGCTTCTGCTCCGCAGCTAAAATCCTGTCCGAGTGTAGTTGATTTCGTGTTTCCTTAATTACATTGGTATAGTTGTTATGGTCATACTGGTCAAGTATAAGTTTGCCGATATCATGCAGGATTGCAGCGCTGAAAATGTTCTCATCATCCTGAAAAAAGAGTTTCTGGTATATTTTTTTTGATGCAACTGCAGTCAGGAGTGAATGCTTCCAAAACTTTTTATAATCAAGGTTTGCGGTTAGTGAGTCTTTTGGTGTAAACATCTTAAAAATACTTGAGGACAGCACCAGACCCTTTATTGTGGTAAAACCAAGAATCATTATAGCGTGCTGAATAGAGCTTATTTGCTTTGGAAAACCATAGTATGCAGAATTAACAAGCCTCAGCACCCTGGAAGTCAGGCCGGAATCCTGTGATATAACTATGCTCAGTTCTGCTGCAGAGGACTTGGGATTTTGTACCAGTTCAGTGATTTTTGTCACAACTTCTGGCAATGATGGAAGATCCCTTGCTTTTAGCTTTATGGATTTGGATTTTGCTGTAACTTCATTCTCCGGTTTAGTTAAAACGGTTTCTGTTGCAGAATAGACTTCAATTGAATACTTTTTAAGTTCATCTATTATCCATTTTCGGATGTCTTCTTCCTGTGCGAGCTCGCTAAAACTAGACACAACCACGCCTGTGAATTTTTTCCGGGGTGCCTCGTTCATGAGTTGTACGAGTTTTGGTCGGTAATCAGGCCTGCTTTCTTCGGGTTCTGCCATGATTTCTAACAAATTAAGTCCATTTTTTTTACAAAAGGACTTTATTTCTAAGCCTGACTCATATGAAATTATATAGCCTATAACGTTCATTTTTCCCTGTCACCCCGAACTTGTTTCGGGGTCTTGCAAATTATCAACATAAAGCAAATTATCGTATACAGTTGCTATCTGGAAAGATGCTGAAACAAGTTCAGCATGACGTTTTTGGAATTTAAGGAAATTATACCAGATGTTTTATTCCACTCACTTTATAGTATAATCCTTGCAGATTTTTTAATTAATCCTAGTTTTATATGAGATAATTATATTAGGATGAGTAAATGGGGAAGGGATAACTAATTATGAGCAATCCAAATATAGCAATCCTCGGTGCGACAGGAGTTGTGGGACAGGAAATCCTTAAAATTCTTGAAGAGAGGAATTTCTTATTTAATAATATTAAATTTTTGGCCAGTGCGAGAAGCGCAGGCAAGGAAATAGAATTCAAAGGCAAAAAATACACTATAGAAGAAGCAACACCAAAGGCTTTTGAAGGTGTGGATATAGTGCTGGCATCGGCAGGAGCCGCAACAAGCAAGGCTCTTGTTAATGATATAGTCAAAGCTGGAGCAGTACTTGTTGATAATTCCAGCGCATTCAGGATGGAACCGGACGTGCCGCTTGTTATTGCAGGAGTAAATGATGAGGATCTTAAATGGCATAAAGGCGTTGTAGCAAACCCTAACTGCTCAACTTCCCAGTTAATGCTTCCCTTGAAACCCTTGCACGAATATGGAACTATTAAAAGAATGATAGTAACTACATACCAATCCGTGAGCGGAGCTGGCAAAGACGCTATAGATGATTTAAGGGATGGCACACGCAAAAAATTTGCGAAGCATCCGATAAACTTTAACTTAATTCCTCAAATTGATGTTTTCCTTGAAAATGGTTACACAAAAGAGGAAATGAAAGTTGTAAATGAAACAAGAAAAATACTTCATTTATCTGACGATGTGAAAATTTCTTGCACAGCCGTGAGAGTGCCTGTGTATATAAGCCATTCAGAGGTTGTAAACATAGAGTTTGAAAGAAACATAACCCCTGAAAAAGCAAGAGAAATCCTCACGTCAGCATACGGAGTAGAGGTAATTGACAACCCTGAAAATTCAGAGTATCCTACTCCCATAGACGCAGCAGGGAAAGACCCGGTTTACGTTGGGAGGATAAGAAAGGGGCTGGCGTTAGATAACGAATTAGTTATGTGGGTTGTAGCGGATAATTTAAGAATCGGGGCAGCTCTAAACACTGTAAGGATTGCAGAAAAATTAGTTGAGATGAATCTTATAAAAAATGTTAAATAAATGTAGAAATATTAAGAAGTATTTAAAAACTTCATCCTGTTATATAATTAATTCTATGTCTGTAAATTTTACTGTATATCGTATATTTGAATTTAACAAAAGGATAAAATAAAATGAGTTTACCAAAAGTTGCATATTTTTCAATGGAAATGGCTATAGATCAAACTTTAAGTACCTATGCAGGAGGCCTGGGCTTTCTTGCAGGGAGCCATATGCAGTCCGCAGGGCACTTAGGGGTTCCTATGGTCGGTGTAACAATTTTCTGGTCTTATGGCTATTATGACCAGCGTATCAGCAGTGAAGGAACTGTTGAAATCGCATACGTCAGGAAACACTATGATTTCCTTACTGATACAGGAATAGTCACAAATGTTAAGATTTTCGGCAGGGATGTAAAGGTAAAAGCCTTCAAGCTGGAACCTGAAACTTTCGGAACCTGCCCTATATTCCTTTTAACAACCGATATTCCTGAAAACTCCCCTGAAGACAGGACTATAACCCATAAGTTATATGACAGTAATGAAAGTACCCGTATTGCACAGGAAGTTGTGCTTGGAGTAGGCGGCGTTAGAGTTTTAAGGGCAGCAGGATTTAATTTTGACTTGATTCATATGAATGAGGGGCATGCTCTTCCTGCGGCATTTGAGCTGTTAAGAGAATTTAACGGTGACATGAACAAAGTCAGAGAAAAAACTGTTTTCACAACACATACACCTGTTTCTGCAGGAAATGAAGTTCACTGGGTTGATACATTGCAACAGGGCGGCTTTTTCGCCGGAGTTGCAAGAGAAAAAGCCGTTGAACTTGGAGGCGAAAATTTCTCTCTTACAGTAGCAGCTCTGAAAATGAGCCGTATTGCAAATGCTGTTTCTCAGCTGCATGGGCTTGTCGCAAATAAAATGTGGAAAAACGTAGAAGGCAGATGCCCGATCATAGCAATAACAAACGCTGTTAACCTTAATTTCTGGCAGGATATGAGGATTCGTAAAGCTGAACAGTCTCCAAACTATGAAGACTTGATTTCAGTAAAAAGAACAATGAAACAAGAATTGTTTAAATATGTTGCTGGAAAAACCGGTAAACTATTTAAGCCAGATGTATTAACAATTACTTGGGCGCGCCGGTTTGCGGATTACAAAAGGGCCTGGTTAATACTCATGGAGCGTGACCGTATCGCTAAATTATTAAAAGAAGGCAAAGTACAGCTTATATTTGCTGGGAAATTCCACCCGGCAGACACCCTTGGAAGAGATATGTTTAATAATATCCTTAAACAGTCTTATGAACTTCCAAATGTTGTAGTTCTTCCGAACTATGAGCTTGATTTGAGCTCTATGCTTAAGAAAGGTACTGATGTATGGTTGAATACTCCGCTAAGACCGTTTGAAGCGTCAGGAACTTCCGGCATGTCAGCAAATATGAACGGTGCTATCCACCTATCAATTTTCGACGGCTGGGCTGTGGAAGGCACATTCCATGGCATAAACGGTTATACAGTGAAGTATCCCGGGCTTGATGATGACATTAGCTGGGAAGAACGCCACTGGAAAGATTATGAATGCCTGATGAATATCATGGATAATAACATTCTGCCTACATATTATGAAGATAAGCAGAAGTGGGCACAGCTCATGCGTCAGGCAATAAGGACAGCAGAAGCCTATTTCCATTCTGATCGGATGGTAATTGAGTATTATAACAGGCTTTATCAACCGATTGCGCATGGCAGCATAGATGATGAAGAGCCAAAAGACATCATCACAGCCGAGCAGCCGAACCTGCATGCGTGGGAATACTCAAATATTAAGTAATAAATGTCACCCCGCACTTGATGCGGGGTCTGTTTTGGCGGGCATAGCCCGCCTTTTATTCAGATGCCTGAATGCTGTTACTTCAAACCCGAACTGTCATTCCGGGCTTGACCCGGAATCTATCTAATAAACAACACTATGCTTTAAGTTGCAACTGGGAAAGACCCTGAAACAAGTTCAGGGTGACGATTTTGTTCAGGGTGATGGTTTTAGTGCGCAGTTCTTCGCAACATTTTTAAAAAGAATTGAATTACATCCAAAATTTGTACATAATATACCTATGAAAGACATTGAAAAATCAAAATCAGAAGAAATAGAAAACAACAATGATTTGCAGGCTGCGCTTGAAGCAAAAAAGAGGCAGAGGAAAAAGGATATATTGATTGGGGTAAAATTAAGGAAGATTTAGAAATTTAAAGAGGAGCCACTAAATGTCATATCTAGACACTATACTTGTGCCTATAATTAACTACATTGAAACAACCATAACTAACCTTGGGGAATTCGGTATAGTTATGTTGATGGCCATAGAATCCGCTAATATACCGCTTCCAAGCGAAGCAATACTTCCATTTGCTGGTTACCTGGTCAGTAAAGGAGTAATGGGTTTTCATGCAGCCAGCTTTGCAGGAGCGTTTGGCTGTGTTGTGGGTTCAATTCCTTCTTATTACCTTGGATACTTCGGCGGCAGACCGTTTGTGGAAAAATACGGCAAATGGTTCCTTGTAAGCAAAAAAGACCTTGAAATGGCTGATCGATGGACGGAAAAATACGGGGATTGGGCGTTTTTTATTTGCAGAATGCTGCCTGTAGTCAGGACGTTTATTTCGCTTCCTGCCGGTATTTTAAAAGCGAATTTTCCAAGGTTTATATTTTTTACATTTCTGGGCTCGTTAATATGGAGTTATTTGCTGGTTTATGTGGGCGTAAAGTTAGGAGAGCACAGGGAAACGCTTTCGGCAATATGGCATAAATTTGATTATGCCATAGTTGGAGTGCTGCTTATTCTTTTCATTATCTATGTAAAAAGGCATATTAAACATCTGAAGGAGTCATAGCCTTTTTCTCAGCAAAATAGGACAGCAGGTAAAAAAGCAGGATGTCACTTTTAAGGCACACTGAAAAGTCCCTTTTCAAAGCTTCGTTAAAATAGTCTCTGGCTTTTTGAAAATAGTTATTTTGAAAATATTTTTTGCCAATATGAGTGTAGCGCATAGCATAGGCCAGGTGTAATAATCTTAACTGCGCCGGACTAATGTTTTTTGTCTGAAAAATTCTGTTTAATACCTTAAAACCACTGCTTTCAAAGGATTTAAAATCGTTGGACTCGTTTTGTGTTGATACCCTGCATCTGGCAAGAGGCTCTTTTATACCAAAAAATTTATAATAAAGGGCAAGTCTTAAGAAAAAGTCCCAGTTACTTGAGATGTTAAACGATTCATCAAATAAGCCTGCTCTATTGAGGCAGCTTTTTCTGAATATGGCAACAGAGCTGTTATGCAAAAAATTTTTCATAACCAGCCTGTCAAAAAGATATCCCTCGTGTCCTGTACAAGGTTTTGTACCTATAAAGTTATTATATTCGTCTATTAAAGAGCTTCCACAATAAACAAGTCCAATATCATGCTTTCTTTCCAATATTTCGACTTGTTTTGCCAGTTTATCAGGTTCCCATATATCGCAGGAATCCATAAACACTATGTATTTTCCTTCTGCTTTCTTTATACCTAAATTCCGGGCTGAATTTAACGATTCAGACTTATGCCTGAAATAGCGTACTTGTATATCTTTATTTATAGCTGCTGTGGCTTTTGGCTCAAAATCAGGCTTATAATGAATGATAAGAATTTCAAAATTCCGAAAAGACTGCCGCCTGACGGAATTAATGGATTCTCTCAAGCATTTTCCTAGCGTGCAGGTAGGAATTACTACGGAAACCATCGTCCTGTCCATACAATAATTCTCCTCCTTTAAGATATGGAAACATTAAAGGAAACTTAAACGAAAAAATATATAAATAATAGAAACGATCGGGGAATACCTACTTAAATAGCCTAACTGGCCGGAATTATTATATAATCAAGTTAACCGACAAGTTAACTGGTAAATGCTCCCTTTACCTTGTCAAGTAGTGACTCTTTCTGCGACTTTTGCTTTTCTATTTCCGCTAAATGCCTGAACAGTTTCTTTTCTTCCTCATTAAGGTGCGTTGGAGTAACTATATTCAGCTTAATAAACTGGTCACCCCGCCTGGAAGGTATATTTAAATACGGAACTCCCGCCCCTTTTATACTTAAAACTGTTGCTGTTTGTATTCCGGGTTGTATTTTAATCTGTCTTTTTCCGTCAACTGTATCCACGTCTATGGTATCCCCCAATGCTGCCTGAGAGAATGTTATTTCTTTCTCAAGATATATATTTACACCGTCTCTTTTAAATACTTTATGCGGTTTAACAAAGAGTACAACGTATAAATCACCCGCTGAGCCGCCATTTTTCCCGGAATCGCCTTCTCCGCTGACACGTAATTTCGTGCCATTATCTACTCCGGGCGGAATTTTTATATTTATAATCTTTGAAACCCCAACTCGTCCTTCTCCACGGCATTTATTGCAGGGATTGGAAATCATTCTGCCTGTGCCTTTACAACGGGGGCAGGTTCCCACCTGGGTAAAGTGCCCGAGTATAGTCTGGGTGGTTTGCTGAACCTGTCCTGAACCGCGGCATGTAGGACAAGTTACAGGATTTGTACCTGGTTCCATCCCTTTTCCGCTGCACCGGTCGCAGGTTTCCATGTGATTTATTTCAATATCTCTTTCTATGCCAAATACAGCTTCTTCAAACTCTATTTGAAAGTCCAGACGCAGGTCGCTGCCCCTTCTTGGAGCATTGGGATCCTGTCTTCCTGCTCCGAACCCTCCGCCAAAGAATGAGGACAAAATCTCGCTCAAATCACCAAAACCAAAGTCAAATGGGCCATTGAAGTCATATCCTGCATTTTTTAGCCCATCTGCGCCGTATCTGTCATATAATGAGCGTTTTTCATCATCCATAAGCACTTCATATGCCTGGCCAAGCTCTTTGAATCTTTCTTCAGCATCAGGGGCTTTATTGACATCAGGGTGGAGTTCCCGGGCTTTTTTCCTGAAAGCGCTTTTTACTTCGTCTTTGGGGGCATCTTTTGACACGCCCAGTATTTCATAATAATCTTTATTAGCCATCATATTATTCTTTTACTGCCACATTAACCATTGCCGGTCGTACTATTCTATCGTGCAACTGATATCCGCTCTGCAGCTCTGCAATAACTGTATGGTCAGGATGCCCGTTAGCGGGAGTTTGCATAATCGCTTCATGCAGGTTAGGGTCGAATTCTTTCCCCACAGATTCAATTTTTTTGAGTCCTATTTTATCCAGAGCGTCAATTATCTGTTTTTGAATCGCGTCAAAGCTTTCTTTGAGTTTTGTCGGGTCGTCGAGTTCCTGAAAAGACTTTTGTGCTCTTTCAACAGTATCAAGCACTGGTAGAAGTTTTTTCAGTGTTTCTTCAGCGCCATATTTCAGGAGGGCTTCTCGTTCCTGTGCCTGTCTTTTCCTGTAATTATCAAAATCGGCCGCAAGTCTTACATACTGATTTTTTTGCGTTTCGATTTCTTCCTCAAGTTTTTTTATTTTATCATCAGTTTCCGTTTGTTCATTTTGTTCTGTTTCTTCAGCGTTATTTTCCTGAACAAATGGATTTTCTTCTTTTTCACTCATCGTTTTTACACCTCATAGTAAATAATAAAGCATAAACTTTTTTAAATTTAAAGTTTATACCGGCAGGGTAAAGTAAAATGTTGTACCTTTTCCTTCTTCTGTTTCAAACCATATCCTGCCGTGATGAGCTTCCACTATTTGTTTTGAAATATATAATCCTAAACCACTGCCAATTTCTCGCTTTTTAATGGGATATCTCTGGAAAATTTCCGGTATAATCTCTTTTGGTATGCCGGAACCATTGTCTTTTACCGAAACCTGAATGCAATTGTCCGGTTTTATTGCGTTTATTACTATGGCTGTGCCTTTTGGATTATGCTTTATTGCGTTGGCAATCAGGTTTGTCAGTACTCTGTTGATTTCTCCTCTATCAATACTTACCATCGGTAAATCTTTTTGTATGTCTATGGAAATTTCGCTTCCCTGGCTATCTGCAAGATATTTCAGGGATTGTGCTGCTTCCTGAATTACCATACTAATATTTTCCTGTGTTTTATTCAGTTCTGCTCTTCCGGATTCATAATGATAAACAGCTACCAGGTTGTTAACAAGCTTTAAAAGCTCTTCATTTGTCTTATACATTTCTCTTAAATATTCATTAAATGGCTCCTTTTCCATTTTAGCTTTAGGAGAAAGCAGGTATTCCAAAGCTTTTTGCTCTGCAAGAAGAGGACTCCTTAAATCATGCACCAGCGTTGCAATAAATGTTTTTCTTGTTTCTTCCAGTTCCTGCCTCTGTATTGTTTCAAGGGTAACAATGGATATTGTATCCATAATAAGTTTAAATAAATTCTTTTCCTCGTCTGTCCATTCTTTTGGCTTTGAGTTTGTTATCATAGTTAGTTCAATAAGTCCAGGCTCTTCCGAACCAGGAAATTTCTTTAAAGTTGGGTATACTATAAAGGAACACACATCTTTTTCTTTTAAAAGTGCTTTAAGTTTTTCATTTTTTATATCTGTTTTTATATCATTTGAATAAATAATCTCATTAAGACCAGGTATTATTTCTGAGGCATCTTCCTTTCTAATAAAATATTTTTTCCCCGGAAATTCCAATACATTATGGTCAGAAACATGAAGGTGAAACACTTTATCTGTATTAAACATATTTTGTAATTGTTCAAGCATATAAGTATCTACTTCTTCATGAGTTGATATTGTTCGGGCTTCTGAAGTTACTTTTCTGAGGGTTTTTTCTGCATTTAAAGAGGATTTTAATTCTTCATTTAATCTGATAATTTCATCTTTTAACCTTGATTGATTTAATAAAATTGACGTTTGGCGGGATATAGAATCCATCAGGTCAATTTCCTCCTGTTTATAGGATTTCGGCTCCCCGGCAACAGCCTCTACGATTAATATTCCTATTGGTTTTGAGGCATATAATATCGGGGCTGCCATAAATGACTTGATTTTGCTTTTTTCCAGTAATAATTTACTGTTCTCAGGGACGTTCAGCGTACTTACATCATCAACAGCCAGGGTTTTTTGCTGAGTGAATAAAAAATCTGTAAAAGGTTGCATATCTTCGCTTGATAACTGCATTCCCGTTACATCACTGACGTGCAGGGAAGCTATATATGAATTATGGCTTTCGATGGGCAAGTAAGTGTTATTTTCCGAGTTATACTCCACAAAGAAACACCTGTTCGCATTAAATACTTTTCCGGTATTTACTACAATATTTTTCATAGTTTCTTCTGTAGTCCTGGTTTCAATTGCGCCAAGGACAATATTTCTTGTGATTTCTTCCCTGTTAATTAACGTTCTCAGGTTAAATATCATTTCATTTATGGATTCTGAAAGGTTTTTTAATTCGTCCCGGGTATTAAGCTCTGATTTCGTTTGTAAGTTACCTCCCGCAACTTTTTTGGCTATATCTTTTAAGTAATTAACGGCATTGGTAATGGAAAGGCTCAGGCAGGTAAATACATATGCTAAACCAAGGATAGCAAGAAGAGTCGGTAATATAATTAAAAGCCTTATAGCCTTAAGGTTTTCTACCCTCTTTCTTAGCAAATCATTCAGCGTAATTATGCTTATGTCATAAAACATAAAAGCTGACCTCAAAGCCCCTGTCCCCAGTTCAAAATACTCATCAGGATTTATAGCTTGTGTTTTGTTTTTAATTACATGGTCTTGGGTAACAGTGAAAAATTTCTGCGTTGATTCATTCAGATCATCAATAAATTTCTTTAACGTGTGCATAGAAGCTGGATTTTCTTTCAAAGCCGTTTTTGTGCTTCCATTTATGCTGTTCAGAAAAAACTCTGAAAAAGCAATATTAGTTGCTATTTCTCTTCTTTCTTCATCTGTTTTCTGTTTTTTTATTAATATTCCCGTTCCAATGCCTCTAACCTGACCAAGTGAGTTTATAAATTCAGGTATAAACCTTCTAATCAAACGTGACAGGTAAAATTTATCTTTTTCCGGTTCCATAGTAAGATTTGAATTATCTCCGAGGTCTTCTATCAAATCGATAATTCTCTCGATTATATATGTATGAGCCTCAAAACTTTCCTCAGGGGTTAAACTAATCGCACTTTTTTCAAGTTCATTCCATCTGTCTGTTATTTTTTTCAAGTCTTCAGACGATTTAAAAATATTGTTATATTTTCTGTTAATTCTTTCTATCTCGGCGATTTCCCTGTTTATACTGGTTTTTCTTTCATCAATTATATTTTTTAGTGTTTTATCGCCGCTTAAATATCCGTTCACCAGCCCTCTATGTGTTGTAATATCTTGCAGGATATCTTTGATTTGGTTTATATAAATCAGACCAATTCGTTGTTTTTCCGTGAATTCAATCCCACGGTTAAGGCCCCACACTAACCCCAGCAGTAATGCTATTATAAAAAAAGTAATAAAAGCAGCTACCAGGCCGAATTTTTGGGGATATTTCAGCCTGTTTATGAGGTTAACTCCGGGGATGAAAATACTTTGCATAGAAAATGCACTTTTGTTTATAAACAATTTCAATTAAAATATTATTTTGTTTAAAATTAAGCCTACAAGCGGGTAATATTGTTTACATAATTTTTGGCTGTAATTGCGAGACACAAAATATCTGATATAATAAAAAACATTATTTGAACTTTGAAAATCAAATAGGGTAGCCCCTCATTATTCCCCTCTGGACACGCTCTAAACGTGAAATAGCCGGAGAAAGGAGGTGGTGCTAGATGAAGGTAAAACTTGCTATAGGTGAGCGGGAGTTATTAATACTTGTTATTGTGCTTCTTCTCCTATATAGCAGAAAAGACCTAGTAGAAATACTAAGTCTTTTACTATAATCTAAGTGGGCTTTAAAGTGGTGTGAGATTGCAGCTCACGCCCGCCCGTATTTATAATATAACATATTTGTAAAAAATTTAAAGTGTTTGAAATTTTTTGTAAGATGAAAACAGGTAAGATGAAAACAAATAAAAATTTAAAATATTGGCTGGGTTTTTCAAAACTATATTCTATAGGCACAATCCATCTTAAAAAAATGCTATCCCGCTTTGGCTCAATAGAAGAATCATGGCATGCCACAGCATCTGACCTACTGGGGATTGAAGGTTTTCACTCCAGCACAATAAATAAGTTCACAGAAGAAAAAAAATCCCTGAAAAACCTTGAGAAACTGGAAGAAGAAATACTTGAAAAAAATATAAAAGTAATTACCCTAGAAGATGAAAATTATCCTTCTTATTTAAAAGAGATCTATGACCCGCCAATAACCCTATTCATAAAAGGCAGCCTTGATTATGTGAACCAGGATAACTGCCTTGCTGTGGTGGGCAGCAGAAAAGCCAGCCATTACATACAGGAAGTCTTAAAAAAGATAATACGTGACCTGAAAAATACAGATATCACAATAGTAAGCGGCCTGGCAACAGGCGTGGACACCTGTGCTCATAGTGCCGCAGTTGATAATGGCATGTGTACAATAGCTGTGCTGGCCTCTGGATTTGATCATATTTACCCGGCATCTAATAAACAGTTATTCCGGAACATAGTGGAAAACAACGGTGCAGTAATAACAGAATACTTTCCCGATACCCAGCCCCTGCCGATGAGATTCCCACGGAGAAACAGGATTATAAGCGGGCTTTCTCAGGGAACATTAGTGGCTGAAGCAGGTCTTAAAAGTGGGGCATTAATTACCGCAAATTTATGCCTTGAGCAAAATAGAGAGTTGATGTGCATTCCCGGCATGGTGACAAATCCTAACACTGAAGGCATTCATAAGCTTATTAAAGAAGGAGCGGCAGTAGTTACAAGGGCTGAAGATATTTTAAATCTTTTAGGATGGCAAATTACAAGCATAAATAATACATTAAATAAAACTGTTGAACTTAACCTACTTGACAATGAAAAAAAAATATACGACATTTTAGATTTGGGGGAGCCAGTAATGTTTGATAAATTAGTTGAAAAATCCAAACTAAGTGTTGATGAATTGATGACAACCCTTACATCCATGGAGTTGAATGGAATAATTACACAGTTACCAGGACAAAAATTTGTAAAGAATTTGAATTAATGGCAAAAACAGTAAAAACAGAAAAAGCACAGAAATCCAATAAAAAATCATTGGTAATAGTCGAATCCCCTGCAAAAGCAAAAACTATAAAGAAGATACTGGGCGATTCTTTCGAAATTAAGGCAAGTTATGGTCACATAAGGGATTTTCCTAAAAAAGTTTTTGGCCATGAAAATAACTTTGAACCGGCATTTGAAGTCATACCGGATAAAAAAAAGGTCGTAGATGAATTAAACAGCATTGCCAAAAAGTCTGACAAAATTTATCTTGCCCCCGACCCTGACAGGGAAGGAGAAGCTATAGCATGGCATATTTCAGAAGTGCTGGATGTGCCAAAAGCTAATATTTGCAGAATTGAATTCAATGAAATTACCCAGAATGCAATAAGAGAAGCTGTAAAAAACCCCCGTTCCATTAATATGAACCGGGTAGAGGCGCAAAAAGCAAGACAAATCCTTGACAGGCTAGTAGGGTATCAGATCAGCCCTATATTATGGGATAAACTTAAAAATTACAAGCTTTCAGCAGGAAGAGTCCAAAGCGTTGCGGTCAGGTTAATTTGTGAAAGAGAAGCCGAAATAGAAGCATTCACACCTGTAGAATATTGGAGAATTAGCGCTGAGTTATCAAAACTAAAATCTTCAGTTTCTTTTGCAGCAGAATTAACTAAAGAAGACAATAAAAAAATTGAAATACCTGATGAAGAAAAAGCTTCCAAAATTGTTAATACATTAAAGAAAGCTGGTGTTCAGTTTAAAGTTGCAAAAGTAACTGAAAAAGAACTGAAAAGAAACCCCCAGGCTCCTTTTATTACCAGTACCCTGCAAAGGGAAGCCAGCAACAAGCTTGGTTATGGCGTTTCAAAAACAATGCAGATAGCCCAGAAGCTTTATGAAGGTATAGAAATGGGTACAAGCGGGCATGTGGGACTTATTACCTATATGAGAACCGACAGTACCCGTATTTCCGACGAGGCCAGGGATTCAGCAAAAGAATACATAGTAAAGCATTATGGTGAAAAATATTATCCTGAAGAGCCGCGAGTATTCCTGAAAAAAGGCAAAAATGTCCAGGATGCTCACGAAGCCATAAGGCCAACCTACATTGAAAAATCCCCTGAATCCATCAGGCAGTACCTCACAGGTGAACAGTTCAGGATTTACAAGCTTATATGGGATAGATTTGTAGCTAGCCAGATGCAGCATGCTGTAATAAAAAACACCTCCGTGGAAATAGAAGCGGAAAACTATACATTCAGGGTTGGCGCAAGCAAAGTAGCCTTTGATGGCTTTTTAATAGTATATGATGACAGGGAAGATAATGAAAAATCTTCTCCTATTCCAGAATTAGGACAAGGCGATGTCTTAAAACTAGTTAAGTTAGACCCTACACAGCATTTTACACAGCCGCCGCCAAGGTATTCCGAAGCTACACTGGTAAAAATTATGGAAGAGAATGGAATAGGGCGACCAAGTACCTATGCGCCTATTATTTCCAAAATACAGCAAAGAGGATATGTTGTTAAGGAAGAAAAAGCCCTTGCCCCGACTTTATTAGGCAAGGTTGTAAATGAGCAGCTAGTGAAGCATTTTGCTAATATCGTTGATTTTGCTTTTACAGCTACCATGGAAAATAGTCTTGACGATATTGAATCTGATAAAGCAGAGTGGAAAAGCATTTTAGGCGATTTTTATGAGCCTTTTGTAAAAGTTGTTGAAATCGCAAAAGATAAAATGGAAGATGCCGGCATAATAAATGATCAGGTTTGTTCTAATTGCGGAAAGCCTATGAAGCTAAGAACCAGCCGTTGGGGCACGCAATTCCTTGGTTGTACAGGTTATCCTGAGTGCAAAACAATGGTATCTCTTGATAAAGAGAAGCAGGCTGTTCCTGAAGATAGGCCATCAGATGAAAAATGCGAAAAATGTAACGCTGACATGGTTATAAAGCGAGGCCCTTACGGTGATTATCTATCCTGTACGAATGAAAATTGTAAGCATAGAAAGAAAATCATTAAAAAAACAGGCGTGAATTGTCCTGAAAAAGGTTGTAAGGGTGAACTCATACAAAGAAAATCAAGATACGGCAAGATTTTTTATGGATGTAGCAGTTATCCTGACTGTAAATTCGTACTTTGGAACGAACCAAACGGTGAAAAATGTCCGGAATGTAATTCTTTGCTGGTAAATAAATACCTGAAAAGAGGCAATAAAGTCGCCTGTTCGAAAAAAGAGTGCAAGTTTGAAAAGCCAATGGAAGAAGCGGTAAATGATTAAGCTGGGATTAATCGGTTATCCTCTCGGTCATTCATTATCTCCTCTTATGCATAAGGCTGCATTAGCTGAAGAAGGCATTCCAGGAGATTATGTATTGTTTGAAACCGCTCCTGAAGAGCTTAAAGACAGAGTTGATTATTTAAAAAATAATAATTTCCGGGGATTTAATGTAACAATCCCTCACAAAGTAGCAATAATGGAATACTTGGACAAAATAGACAACTTTGCACTAAAAGTTGGCGCTGTAAATACGGTAATCATTGATGAAAACAAGAAATTATTCGGGTATAACACCGATGTTTACGGGTTTATACATGCGATTCCGACAGATATAAGACATAATTTAAACAATAAAAACGCCGCAATCATAGGTTCCGGCGGTGCCACCCGGGCAATAATAGAAGGAATGACAGCGTTAGGAATTAAAGAAGTAAAAATATTTACCCTTGAAAGTGAGCTTGAAAAAGCCAAAGAATTAGGAGTAAACTGCTTTGTGCTTAATGAAAAGGTTAATCTGGAAGGCATTTCTTTAGTTGTTAACGCCACACCTGTTGGCATGGAAGGGAAATTTGAAGGAGTATCTTCATTAAGTCAGTATTCACTTGATTCTTTACCACAGGATGCGCTGGTTTATGACATAGTTTACAAGCCTCGAAAAACAAAATTAATGGAAATGGCAGAAGCAAGAAATTTAACTACATTGGGTGGGCTTGAAATGCTGGTGTTGCAGGGAGCAAGGGCGTTCCATTTATGGACAGGCCTGGAAGCATCGGTTGATACCATGCGGGCTGCAATATTATAACTGTGCTAGAATTAATCTTATGAGACTGGTTCACCTTGCAGATTTACATCTTGGCTACCGTGCCTATAATAAATTAACCTCTAAAGGCCTGAATATCCGTGAAAGAGACGTAATAAGGGCTTTTAAGGAATGCCTGGACAGGATTGCTGCCATAAATCCCGACCTGATTCTCATAGCAGGCGATATTTTTCATCGGCCAAGACCCGGAAATACCAGCATTTACCTGACTATTAAATTCCTGCTGGAATTCAGGAAGGCATGCACTTCACCGATAATAATGGTTTCCGGGAATCATGAAGCATCAAAATCACTTGAAAACGAAAGTATATTAAAGGTTATAGAAGCGACTGTGCCTGGTGTCAAAGTGATTGACAAGCAGATTGAGCAGTTTGCACTTGACGAGCTCGGCGTTAATGTTTTGGGGATTCCTTATAATGCCCTGTGTGATTTTGAAAGAACTAATATAACTCCTGATAATAATTATAAATACAATGTTCTGGCTATTCATGGCTCCTATGAAAGTATTAAATGCCCGGAACTCGACACTTATGGCCAGACATGCCTTATAAATGCTGAGAATATCAGCCAGGGAAAATGGAATTATGTTGCGCTGGGACACTATCATAAATACACAAAACTCGGTGAAAACACCTACTACTCAGGTGCAATTGAGCGCACCAGCTCAAATATCTGGCAGGAAGCGCGTGACCCTAAAGGATTTATTGAATACAATCTTGAAACAGGGCAGCAGCGGTTTCATATGCTTGAATGTACTCGAAAGGTGGTTGATATAAAGCGTATAAATGCTAGCCGTCTTACAGCAGAAGAAATTAATTGTTTAATAGAGGAGGAAATGTCTAAAATACCTGACCTTGAGGAAACAATCGTCAGGTTAACGCTCGAGGATATTGATTCTTTGACAATGCGGAACCTTGATTACAAAAAATTAGGGACTTACAGGAAGCAAGCGCTGCATTTTAGGCTTAACCTTATAAAGAAGGGATATGAGCAGGATTCGGTAAGTGAAAAAGGGATTATAAAAGAACGCAAAAGCCTACTGGAGCAGTTTGAGGATGAGTTAAACACTTTTGAACTGGCGCCCGGGCTTAATCAAGAAAAATTCAGGGATTTAGCGAAAAGTTATATATATGAATAAACTACGAAATTATGTAAGGGAGCTCAAGCAAAGTGGGGAGGATATTAAGATTCCTCGCCAGACGCAGGAGAGCGATGAATTCCCGACACCCAGGGAAATAACCGAGCTAAAAGCAGATATTATCGAAGATAACGGGGAATTTGGGATAAAAACCGTTGAAATAACGCAGGAAAATTCAGGATTTGCGTATTTTCTTGATGGTATTGAAAGGAAGAAAATCCTCTGTTATTACAAATCAGTCCCTTTAATTTATGGCTATGTAGCGGCTGCTATATTGGGAAGAACAGATAAAAAAATGCATTCCATTGGGCTTGAAAAGTCAGAGCAAAATTTTTATGTCATTGATAAAACATTTGAAAATTTGGAAATAAACACTGTCAAAATAAGTGATGGAACACCTATGCTGCCTGATCAGTATATTAAGGCAGCACACAGTGCAATACAGACTAGCAGGGGCAATCTTGAACATTCTCTGATAAGAGACTGGATTAAGGCAGGCTATGAAGATGGCTGGTTGTTCGTGGATGGAAGAATAGAAAAATTAAGCAAGGATATAACCTCTGGCCAAAATATTGTCGGCATAATTAAATCCCACCAAGCTTGCTATTTTGACTTTGAAGACCAGTATAAAATTTATTCAATGAAAAAAGGTGAACGTTCCAGCGTTTTTCAACCTGAAAAAGAGAATGTCTACAGCTGGTATTTAAGGCTACATTATGATAAAAACTACGGTAACAATGAATTCGGGTTAATCAGAGTAGAAGTTCCAGCGGAAAAAGAGTATCTTGAGAAGGCGGACTTAATCAGCTCCTGGATACTGCTGGAGACAAAGCCGATCGCATTCCCGGCATCACGCTGGGATAGAATGATTTACCCAATTAAATACTGTGAAGATTACCTAAAAAGTAAAGCTCCAAGTTATAAAGGATTGTCTTTATGAAGAAAGTAGCCTTCATAATACGGATGTACCAAGAAAAATCCTTTCACGGAGGAGGAGAGAAGCTTTTTTGCAACCTTATTAAAAGGTTTGTACGAGATGGCCATACAGTTCATGTTTATTGTGCGGAATCTGACACAACAGCAGAGTATATCAGGATAATTGACGAAAAATACGACCATAATTCGCCGATAACAATGGAAAATTTTTACAATAAAGTCAAAAATATTGTAAAACAGGAAAATTATGATTTTGTAATATCTGAAAATATTACTCCTCCCGTTGATATGACATTCCTTCAGGGGCATTCACTTGCAAACAGGCTGAAAAAGACCAAAAATCCGCTGGAATCCTTTTTGTATAATTTCAGGAAAACCAAGAAGCAGCGGATTAAATACCAGGAAAAATGGATGAAGCAGGGATACCGGAGGATTTTTGCTGTTTCTGAGATATTGAAGCGGGACATAGTGCAGAATTTCGGTGTTTCTGAAGATAACATAGCTGTTATATATCCGGGCGTGGATGTACCCTCTGTCATTGCGAGGAGGGCGCAGCCCGACGAAGCAATCCATTTTGGTTTACTAGCCCCCGGCTTCAAGATAAAAGGCGGGTTTGTTTTCTTAAAAGCCCTTGGAATACTTAAAAAAAAGGGATATAATTTCAGGGCGAGAATTGTTTATCCTAAATTTAAAAAGAACCTGGGCATAAAATTTTTAATAATGCTGTATAACCTTAAAAATAATGTGGAATTCCTGGACTACCAGCAAGATTTAACCGCTTTTTATAACTCCATTGACTGCCTCGTGGTTCCTTCAATTGAGGATACATTCAACCTTGCCGTACTGGAATCCATGGCCTGCGGCCGACCTGTCATTATTAGCAATAATGCCGGGGCTTGTGAGATAATAAAAGAGGGCATCAATGGTTTTACATTTAGCAATAACCTGGCTGAAAAATTAATGTATTTTATTGATAATAAACCGAATTTATCTTTATCCTGCCGCCAAACAGCAGAGGAATACAGTTGGGATAGGGTTTATGAGCAAGTTAATGAGGAAATTGCAGAGCTAGGAATTTGAGGTAAAATAGTGTAATGGATATTTCTGAAATAATTAAAGAGTTAAACAGGCTTATAAAAGAAAAATATGATGATTTTAAAGGTTCCTACCTTTTTGGTTCCTATGCAAGAGGTGATTACACTAAGGATAGCGACATTGATATTGTTGCGCTTTTTGATGAATATGATAGGGACAAAGAGATGGAAATTTATGGCATAACAATGGATGTTGATTATAAATATGATATAGTTATTTCTCTTTGTCCCCATACTCGGAAAGAATTGGAAAATAACTGTGTTTTTTACAATGAAGTTGTAAACAAAGGTATATTCTATGACGCAGCATAAAGAAATTCTAATAAAAAATTCTATTGAAAAATCCGACTTGGCGTTAAATAATGCGGAATCAAATATTCAAAACAACCAGTTACTTAACGCGCAAAACAGAATTTATTATGCTGTTTTTTATATATTTCTTGTTATGGCTTATTTGGATGAATTTACTACTGGTAAGCATCATCAGCTTATGGGATGGTTTAACAAGAAATATATTTATGAAAGTAAAATATTTGACAAAAAACTTGGGGAAATTTATAGAAATGCAATGGTAAATAGAGAAAAATTTGATTATGAAGTTGACAAATTCCCTGAAAAGGAACAAACATTAAAAGACCTGGACGATGCCAGATACTTTGTAAATGAAGTTAAAAAATATATATTGAATAACCTATAATGCAAACACTAACACACGACACAATTGAAAACATACTACATAAAGTAAATAAACCCTCTCGCTACATAGGTAACGAGCCAGGCAGCGCAAACAAAAACTGGGATACAGCGGAAATCAGGGTGGCACTTGCGTTTCCCGACCTGTATGAGATCGGCATTTCTAACATGGGATTGCGGATTTTGTATGATAAGATAAACAACTATTCTGAGAAAAATTTCCTTGCAGATAGAGTCTACGCGCCGGAGGTGGATTTTAAGGAACAGCTTATTAAGCATAGCATCCCGCTTTATGGAGTGGAGAGTTTTAAATCATTAAAGGAATTCGATGTAATAGCGTTTTCCCTGCAGTATGAACTCAGCTACCCAACGCTCTTGGCAATGCTGGAGCTGGCCGGAATACCCTACAGGAAAGCGGACAGGACAGCCGCTGACCCGTTAATTATTGCAGGAGGGCCAGGAGCATACAATCCTGCACCCATGGCGGATTTTGTTGACGCTTTTATCTTTGGGGATGGCGAAACAGTAATAATAGATATCTTAAATAATGTGAAAAGCCGTGAAACTCTGGCAGATATCCCGGGCGTGTACATGCCCCGCTATTCCAGAACCAGTAAAATTAAAAAAAGAATTGAAGACATAGATAACAGGGTTTATCCGGTTAATTTTCCTGTTCCCTTTAGCTCGTCGGTACATGATAGGGCGGTGATTGAGATCAGGCGCGGTTGCAGCAGGATGTGCAGGTTCTGCCAGGCATGCTTTGTGAACTTTCCGGTAAGGGAAAGATCGCAGGAAAATGTTATTCAACTGGTTGGTGAATCCCTGAAAAACACAGGCTATGAGGAATACTCGCTGTTATCCCTTTCTTCCAACGATTATAGCGGGATTGAAGAACTGGTTAGAACCTTAAATGATAGGCATGCCTCAAGCGGGGCATCTGTTTCCCTGCCGAGCCAGAGAGCGGATAATTTCAGTTTGGAGCTGGCAGAACTCGTGCAAACAGTAAGAAAAAGTACCATAACTCTTGCCCCGGAAGCAGGAAGCCAGAGGTTAAGAGATGTAATAAACAAAAACCTTACCGAAGAGCAGATTATAGATGCTGTAAAGTCCGTGGCAAATGCCGGATGGCGTAATGTAAAGCTGTATTTTATGATAGGGCTTCCAACAGAAACATTCCACGACCTTGATGCAATATATGACTTGCTTAAAAATATTAAGCAGCATGCTCCAAGATTAACTATAACCTGTTCCATATCTATTTTTGTGCCAAAGCCTTTTACTCCTTTTCAATGGTTCGGGCAGGAAAAATCCGAGGTTATATATGAAAAAATCCGGTATCTTAAAGCAAAAACAAGGAATTTAAGGGGAGTAAAAGTAAACGTTCATGACGTGTTCCTGTGCCAGCTTGAAGCGGTTTTCGCAAGAGGGGACAGAAAATTAGGCAGTCTAATTGAGGCCGCATATAAAAAAGGTTCGTACCTCGATGCGTGGAGAGAACATTTTAACAAACAGACCTGGCTGGACACAGCGCAGGAATGCGATATTGACCTTGAGGAATACTCCACTCGAGAATTTGATCTTGAAGAAGCTTTGCCCTGGGATATGCTGGATGTAGGCATAGATGAGGTCTTTTTAAAGAGAGAATACAAAAATGCCCTGAATTTTGTTCCAAAAGACGATGTTGTCCTGAAGCAAATTCGGAATATTTCTGGTCGGAATATTTCCACAAATGATGGAGTAGAAAAGCGAAGCCAGCCTGAGGAGGCAACGGAAAATTTAAAAGTTTTTTCTGAAAAAGGCTATAAATATCGCATGAAAATTTTCAAAACAGGTTATTTGAAATTTATTTCACACCTTGACTGGCAAAAACTTATTTATACCGCAATAAGGAAATCAGGGTTGAAAATAAACTATTCACAGGGGTTTAATCCAACTCATAAAATTTCCATCGGGATTGCGCTGCCTTTATTTATTGAAGGAAAAAATGAATATGTTGACATTGAACTTCGAGAAGAAATAGCCGAAAATATAATTAAGAGAAAATTAAATAGGGAGCTGCCAGAAAATTCTCAGATAAAGGAAATTGTTAAAATTCCTAAAAACATTGAGTGCGTAGAAAAGCTGGTTCGTTGGGCAGTATATAGGGCATACCCTCAGGAAATATCAACAATTGAAAAAAATAACCTGGAAAGTATTGCCAAAGAGTTTTTATTAAAGGAAAATATAGTTATCGAAAAGCAAACTAAAAAAGGTTTAAAAAAAATAGATATCAGGCCTTTAGTGCATTCGTTGAGTTTTGACAAAGAGAGTAATATTCTGGAATTCATTATAAGTTCATTTAGAGCTGATGAATTTGTGAAAATATTAAATCCTGAAATAGACTGGAGAATAACCAGGGAAAGACTATTGGACAGTGATTTTAAAGAGTTAATTTAAGTTTTATAAAATTTTTTAGAGGAAAAGTATAGTTTATGAACAAAACACTAATTATTGCAGAAAGAGACAACATTGCAGCTCTTGTTAAAGAAGGGCGTGTTGAAGAATTTTTCATTCAAAGAGGGGAAATACTTTTAGGAGATGTTTACCTTTCACGGGTACAAAACGTTTTACCAAGTATTGATGCAGCTTTTGTAGATGTAGGCAGCGACAAAATGGGCTTCATCCATGCTTCAGACCTTATTGGAAAAGGCGCACTTACTGAGCTTGTAAAACCCAGACAAAACCTGATTGTACAGGTAGTTAAAGAGCCGACAGGTCATAAAGGACCGCGTGTTACCACAGCAATCAGCTTGCCGGGCAGGTTCCTTGTGCTTATGCCTTTTGAAAAAGGTATAAACGTAAGTAAGAAAATTGCCAGCCCAAAAGAAAGAGCAAGGCTTAAATCAGTTGTGAGCGTGCTTAAACCACCAGGAGTAGGCGTAATCATTAGAACAGAAGCTGAAGGGCAGTCCGAGGCTGAAATACAAGAAGATTTAGAATTCCTGCTGGAAAAATGGCAGAGCGTGGTTACTGTTGCCGATACCGTTACACCGCCCAACCTGCTTTTAAGGGATCAGGACCTTCTTTATAAGGTAATAAGGGAAGCATGCACAGAAGCTGTAAATGAAATAATTGTTGATACATCATTTGCTTACCACCGGGCGCAGCAGCTTTTACAAAGCTGGAACCTTGCCAGCAATATCACCTTAACCTTACACAAGGATAAAGAATCTATTCTTACATCCCATAACATTGATAAGGAAATAAAAGCAGCCCTTCAAACAAAGATAAATCTTCCAAGCGGCGGTTATCTGTATATACAGACAACAGAAGCCCTTAGCGTAATTGACGTTAACAGCGGTAAATTTGTAAGTTCTGCTACCCAGAACGAAACAATAAGAAAGACAAATCTTGAAGCTTTAGCTGAAATAGCAAGGCAGTTAAGGTTAAGAAATATCGGTGGTATGATTATCGTTGACTTTATTGATATGGATAACAGGGCTGATAGGATAGCTATTCTGGAACAGTTTGAACTTGCACTAGAACCGGACAAAGCAAAACCGCAAATAGGGCAGATTTCTGATCTTGGTCTTGTGGAATTGACAAGACATAGACAGGGACAGAGTCTTGCTGAAATATTTACCAAAAAATGCCCGACATGCGCTGGCACAGGACATTTAATTGAAGAATTTAATTTTGTAGTGCCTCCGCAGGAAGCTGAAATGGCTGCTAAAGCGCAGAAAGTAAAACAGTTTAAGCCTGCATACCAGAAACCCAAATTTGGAAATGGACAGCAGCAGGGTGGTCAGCAAAATGGCCAACAGGGTGGCCAACAAAATAATCAGCAAAGGCCTTTTAATAAAAATGGACAGGGGGGCCAACAGGGAGGATTCCAGCAAAACCAGCAACGGGTAAATAATGCACCTGTAGTTCCACCTAAAAGAATTGAAACTAACCCCGGGTTAACTGCGGCTGATGCGCACAGGATAATAAGACAAAATCCTGAAGAGCAAAAACCAGCAGAAATTACTCCTGAAACAATAAAGCAGCATTTGCAGGAACAAGCATATATCCCTGATATGGCAAAAAACATAAGATTTTCCGCTGTTCCATCCGGTACAGTAAAGAATAATATGAGCGAGGATTTCAAGCCGGATATCTTTACGATACTTGGAGAAATCGAGTCTGTAGAAACTGTTAAAGAAGAACAAGTTATTAATGAAGAAAAAATTGAAATAGGGCATGAAGTACAGACTATAGAGGAAAAAACCGAAGAAATGGTTGAACCTTCCAGTCCCAAGACTCCTTCTCGTGGAAAAAGACCCGGCACTGCACCCAGAACAACAAGACCCAAAAGCAGAACTCCTAAGAAATAAGGGACACGCAGTTGTTGAAGTTACTGTATAAAGGAATAGCAGTTGTTTTAATTACGACTGTGATGCATGCAGGCTGTTCTTCTGCCTTCAGCAGCAATGTACCTGAAACATTAGTTTTAGATGAAGTGCCTGTTGAAACTTCTAAGGAAGAAAGGCTTGAGCCTCCTCCTGTTATTGCAGAATCCCAGGTTACAGTACCTAAAAAAGATGTAAAAAAAGGTACCAGGAATTTTATGCAAGTACTTTTTGATGTACTGATTGCCCTTGGTAAAACAGCAGCATTGATTTTTACCGGAGCCGGGGTTTATTTGATATATAAAAAAGTAAAAGTTAAGAAAACGTCGTATAAAAAAGAAAAAGAAAACACCCGGAATCCAAAAACCGTTGAGCAAGCGGTCTCTTCTTACATAAAGCATAAGTTGAGGAAATAGATTTTACTTCTTCTCAATCCCCATTTCATGGTAAATATAATTTCTTGCCTGTGCAGGAATTATTTTCTCGCAGGAACTCCAGGCGGGTGTAAAGTCTTTTTCTTTGGAATCCTCTTTAAAGTTTCTAAAAAGACAATATCCTTGTTCTCCCTCTGTATGTGCTGCAGCTGATTCAGTAAGATGGAAATACCCGCAGTTTACGCACACCTTGAGAGAAAATCCATGCTCTTTCAGCTTGGCTACGATTTCTTCCACTGCGTAGCAAACCCGAGGCTGTTTTGATGATTTAAGTTTTTTATCCTTAAAAATAAAGGTAACACTGGAATTTTCATCGCTTTTGCTTATTTCAAGTGTGGCAGGAAATTCACTTTTTCCGTTAGTTATTTTTACATCCACAATATTTTTTTCAAAATTGGATACATTAACATTATGATCTACTCTTTTTTCTTTTTTGCGCTCCGGCATGACTATAAAGCCTGCAAATAGTGATTTTGCATATATTACAGGAGCTATAAAGAAAAACATAATGGCATACTGATAATCCCGCAAACTGCTCCTCATTGATATAAGGCATTGCAGGTCAGTAGTGAACCTGGAAAGCAGCAATACCAGAAGAAGATTTGTGCTTATGATTTGTGAAAACCAGCTGCCAGGGTATGCCAGAGAAATATACAGCAACGCACAATTCCCTAAAGTAAAGGTTACTCCTGAAGGATAAACAAGCGATAAAACCTGTTCTTTAACGGTTAATTTGTTTTGGGAAAATAATATATTAAAGTTGTTTAAAAATGTTTTAAGAGCTTTGTATCTTTGCTGATAATCCTTAAGTACAAGGGTTTTTAAGGTTTCAATCTGGTTTTTGTTCACAATTACATCACTTGAGTAAAAAACAGGAATATTAAAATAATTTAATTTAAGTGAATATTCGTATTCTTCAAATCCGTGCTCACTTGATAGAAAATCAATTTTTTCAAGAATATCCTGTTTTATTATAAGAACATCTGAATCAATTATGTTTCCAAGGCCGCAATAAAATCTGCCATGCCTGATTGCCCTGTTATTAATTTTGTTTTTAAGGTTAATTATTTTGTTTAAAAAGAATTTCTTCCTTTTTATTGTTTCACCTGCAATAACAGCATCTTCACTGAGGCTTGCGTTTACTTTCTCTAAAAAATCACTTTTAATTATGCAGTCCCCGTCGAGAAAAACAAAAGCATTTGTATTTTCGCAAGTCCTGATTCTTTCCAGAAGCCATGCAAATGCTTTATATTTACCAATAGGCTTTACGTTAGTGTTTATTCTCCACAGCCTGGCCCCGCCTATGATTTCGAGGAGCTTTATGTTTTCGCTGTCACAGTTATCGAGAATAACATTAACTGAAAACTTTTCTTTACTGTAATGTTGCCTGGAGAATGATTCTACAAGGGATTTTACTTTTATGGAATTATTGCGGGAATAAATCAGAACAGTAAGTTTACGCTCGATTTTCGATTGATATTCCCGCTTGCTAATATCAGTCATTCTTCCTTTAGAAGAATTTAAGATAATTACAAACCTGTAAATAACTATATAAACTAGGTAGATGAAAAGAATCCAGGCTATTAAATCTATGACTATCATTATTAAATTATACCTTTATCATTAATGAGAATAACATCTTTATTAAGAATTGTAAAATTTTGGGCACAAATGTAAAACCGAAAATATGTTTGTTGGAAAACTGGGAATATTAGTTATAATGCAATGTATAAATTCAATGCTATAATACGACTTGCCTCATACGTCTGGTTATGAGGCTTTTTTATTGTTAAGCGCTTTGGAAAATCTATTTAGGACATATGCATAAAATTGTAATATTTTTACATAATCTGTTAAAATCTATATATAAAATCTAATATGGAGAATATAATTAAATGAGTGAAGAGGGTAAAGTAAGCCAGCCTGATAGTCAGCCTGATAATCAGCTATTAAATGATATGCTTATGGATCTTTTAAAAAGATCAACGGCTGTTTATAATCACGTAATACAGGGGAAGCTACTCGACGCTGACGCTATTCAAAAAATAGATAATGTTTTTCTGTCGCTTTTAATTTTTAATGAAAGAAATTATTTTGAAAATGCAATCAAAAAAAAGGATTTAGAAAAAGAAAAATTTGAAGCTTATTTAAAAATGAGACATAAATTTATTCTGAAACAATTAGAAATAATGTTAAAAGATTTAGAAAAAAGGCTGGTAGAAAGCAGGGATAACAAGGAAAGCCAGGCTGGCCAGCAAAATTAATTTATAAAGTACTAACCCTCAGGGGTGATATAAATTCAAAAAATAATCACTGATAATCGTGATTATTTTTTTATTTAGATAGTATATATTGTATATATAAGGGAACAAAAGGAATGGGGTCAGATGACAGAATTCAAAATTTTAAATAATGATGAACTTCAGGAAAACATTGACCAGTTACTTAATCCTAAGAAATTAAACGGTAGAATGAGTGATTTTACATACAATCTTACAAATTCTATGGCATATACAAAGGAAGAAAAGGAAGAAGACCGCACTAACATATTGGGGAATACAGTGATTAACCAGATTTTTTAATACAAAATATTATCTCAAATTATCTCAATACAATGCTCTCCGAAAACTATTACCCGGCTCAATTACATATAGACCTCTGGTCTATATTTTTTTTTGTGTAAAAGTCATCCTGAGGGTTGCAACCCCTTGCGATTTCTCCACTACGCTTGCGCTTCGGTTGGAATGACGTTAAAATTTTTTGATATGCCAAAATATATTTCCGATTATTACAAAATTTAAAAAAACACTTCAAATTTTCTGAAAAATAAGTAATAATAGAGTAAATATTTAAATAAGAATATAATTTCTGAAAATCAGAAATAAGTGTTTTAAGTTATGTGGAAAGGACGAAGTTTATGAAAAGAAGACAAGGTTTTACATTACTCGAGTTGATGATCGTAGTCGTTATCCTTGGTGTATTAGCCCTTATTGCTGTTCCGGCATTATTGAACGCAGCTGAGCAATCCAGAGAATCAGTTATGGCAGGAAACGTTAGTGCCGCGGCTTCTACACTAGGTAGCAGACTGGCAGTCGGTACTACTATAGATGCTGCTGCTATTACTGCAATGGTTGCTGACCTTAATGCTAGTTCAGCTAACCCGTTTGATGATACTCAACCTGCGTACGTAGCGAATGCTGCTTGCGGAAACCCAGGCGAAGTCGGTATTGCTGCAGGAGCTGCTGCAGACTCATATGACATCACAGGTTGTGATTCAACTAGCGCAGCAACAATTACAAAAACAGTATTTGCTCCAGAAGATGCCGTAGCAGCTTTCTAATTAAGCTTGAAAACTATTTAAAAGTAATAAAGGCAGAAGGTTCACCCCTTCTGTCTTTTTATGATATTATCAAATTATGAATAAACGAATTACTGTAATTGAATTAATAATAATTGTTTTTGCTTTAAGCGTGTCCGCACTCTTTTTAAGCCCGCATCTGTTTACTCCTAAACAGGAATTACAGGAAGCTACTGTCCGTGCGCATGTTGGGATTGCGGTTTCTTCTATAAGCAGCGTGTTTGCGCTAAGAACAAAAGATTCCCTGAATGAAATAGCTAATGTAGTGTCAAATACTCTTAATAAAACCATCAACAACCCCGTGGATAAAAATGCCAAGGCATACACTGTTAACTCTGCCGCAAAAGGTTCAGTTAGTTTTGTGGTGGATGATTCCAGTAATTCAATTATAATTAATGGTTATGCAGGGGATACCCGGACTCCGGTAATATCGCAGATTATTCCAAGAAAATAAATGATAAATATAAATTTAAACATTGATGACCTTTTCAGGTATTCCGAAGAGCTGCTTTTGATAGTGGATCAGCACAGGAATATTATTTACCTGAATAATAAAGCGGCTTCTTTTTTTGGGCAAGCCTCATCCCTAACGGAAATTGAGCATTTTTTCTCTTTTGACGTGTGCATTTTGGATAAAAAAAGTATAGCGGATTATACTCCCTTAAAAGAGGCTTTTTTATCCAAAGAAACCTTCAGGGCGGAAATATTGCTGCAAACAGGCAGGGAAGAATATAAAAAATTCAACTTAAGAAGTATAAAAAATAATGAAAATACAATAATTATTTTGTCCGATATCTCAGCTTCAGAGAATGAAAAAAGGATTTTTGAACTGGAAAAGGAAAACAGTGAATTTTTGCAGGTAAAAGAGCGTGCCCAAAACCTCGCAATCAGGACTGGTCTTGTAAACAGGATTTCAAACTCCATTCGGGAAAGCCTTAATCTTGAAGAAATAATAAAAACTATTGTAACTGAGGTAACAACCACGCTGGGACTTGATAAAGGGTATTTTTTATATATTGATGAACTGGATAATAATAATGATTCGGCCATAAAACAGGCCATTATCGAGCATAAACCGGTAGTTTCCATGATTATGTTGAATAATAATATCCAGCCAAGGCTTGTCATTCCTGTTTTGTATAGTAATAAAATCCTGGGAATTATGGTTTTTTACCATATAAATAATAAAAAATCGTGGCATGAAGAAGAAATTAGTCTGATTGAAGGCATTTCTTCCCAGTTAGCATCAGCAATAAACCAGTTCCATGCGCAAACCCGGCTTATACAGGCGGAAAAAATGGCTTCACTTGGCCAGCTTATCGCGGGTGTAGCGCATGAAATAAATACCCCCTTGGGCTCTATAAACAGTAATAATGATATATTTTCCAAATGTATAAGCAAAATTCCCGATAAGGGTGAATTTTTTGAAATATTTAAAGAAACTATAAATACGAACGCTGAGGCAGTTAAACGAATAAACCTTCTTGTTAAGTCTCTCAGAAACTTTGCAAGGCTGGACGAGGCAGAATATCAGGAAACTGACCTGCATGAAGGTATAAGAAACACATTAATACTCATAAATCACGAAATTAAGGGCCGCATTGAAATTGTGGAAGATTTTGGGGACATCCTTCCCATAAAATGTTATCCTAACCAGCTTAACCAAGTTTTTATGAACATACTTGTGAATGCCTACCAGAGTATTGAAGGTACGGGCAAGATAACCATAAAGACAGAAAAACTTAATGAAAACGTAGTCATAACAATATCTGATACCGGCCATGGTATCTCAAAAGAACATCTGCCGAGAATTTTTGACCCCGGGTTTACTACAAAGACGGTAGGCATTGGGACAGGGCTGGGTTTATCTATTTGCTATCAGATTATTGAAAAGCACAATGGAAAAATTTCCGTGGAAAGCGAGGAAAGTAAGGGAACAACCTTCAGGATAGAGTTGCCAATATTTTAAGCCAACTTTTTCTCTAAAGAGGTCACTTTACTTTCTAGGGTAGATTCTTTATCCCTTCTGTCATCTATCTTTATAACGGTATACATCCTTTGAGCCCCTTTTGTGAAAGACTTTTGGTGCATTTCTTTTAAGACCTCAAAAAGTGTATCAATATCCGAACATTCAAGCTCAGTCCCCATTCCGGTTAACTTATTTTTAACCTCAGGATGGCTTAAAAGTACCCTGTCTGCTTCGGCTATAAAATCACTGGTACTTGTGGATCCCGTCCCCATAGGAATAATAGCTATTTCGGCGGTTGCCATAATTGATTCTCCTTTTTATACTGTATTGTGTAATAGAAAATTTATAAAGGAAATTATACACACAGGTAATATGAAAGTTTAAATAAGGAGGATGGAATATGTTACTTGGAATTGTTAAATGGATAATACTCGCACTTGCACTGATTCTTGTCGCAAAAATCACCCCGGGGATGGAGATTTCCGGATTTATGGCAGCACTCATATCTGTCGCAGTAATTGCCCTGGTAAATACGTTTATCAGGCCAATAGTTATGTTTCTTGCCCTTCCTATAAACATTGTTACTTTAGGGCTGTTTGCATTTGTTATTAATGCGCTGTTATTTGCGTTAGCGGCATTCCTGGTACCGGGCTTCTCTTTAGATGGCTTCTTCCCGGCTCTTATAGGCTCACTTCTTTTTTCTTTATTTAGTTTGCTTGTTAATATGGTGGTGGGAAGAACAAGAGCTGCTACGTAGATTCTTTACTTCATTGAATGATAAATGCTTAACATATCTCTTTTTACAGGCTCTTTAACCTCAGGAAACTGCTGGTTGGGCCTGTAAATTTCTTTTAAATGTTTTTCAATGTCAGGAGTGTCCACTTCAAAAATATGGGCTCGTGCCGGACCAAGATTCACCTCAAGGCTACCTTTTAATACTTTCACCTTGCTGGGAGTACCATAAGAAGGAGATAAGTCGGCTAAACTCTGGGTTTTCTTCAAAGTTGGTATTAAGACACGGCCTGTTTCATGGGCGTTTACGTTTTTGTTTGCGATAACAACCAGGGTTCTGCCTTTGTGATGTCTTGCATATGCAATGATAGCATCGTCACTATTGTTTTTTACCTTGAGCGGAATATATGATCCTCTTGTTATTATATTTTCATATTTTTGTCTCATTTTGAATATTTTGCCCATATATTCGCCTATTTCAGGGTGTTCGCCGCCAGGTTTTCTTGAAGGGTTAAATATATCAAGCCATTCAGGGTGCGTAAAAGCTAAATGAGAATCAGTTTCGGTTTTTGAGATGTATTTATTTCTGTATGGATAAAGATATCTGTCACCTGATTCAAATCCGGTAATAAAATAAGGGTTTGTCATGGGTAATGTTGCCTGGAGGGCGCTTGACATATTACAATAAGGCACTCCGCCGTTTGAAAATGATGCTTTATCGTCGTGTGTAGCGAATGATCCGATTAGTCCCTTATTAGGAGGTACTTTATGGCTCATTTCAGTTATTTCTTTTACATAATTATGAACCTGTGAAGCTGAATTCCATAGCGGGAATATGTGATACTGCCCGTATATCAGGTCAAAACCTGAATTCAAAAGATCTTCCGGCCTATCAGCAGGGATATTTGCCATTGGTGAGGCATCTTCATAGGTGTATGTTTCTGCAAGGAAAGCAAAATTCGGATCTTTTTTCCTTGCGTAACCAGTAAGTTCCTGCCAAAACTCGGGTGGCTTGTATCTTGCCACGTCAGCCCTGATTCCATCAGCACCTATACCTATTATCATATCAACGAATTGTTTGTGCATGTCCAGAAGAGGTTTATTAAGGATGCGTTTTTTTTCATCATCCCATACCCTGAAAGCTCTAATATCATCCCACCCTTGGGGAACCTTGGGTGTTCCATCAGGGTTAAATGCTATAAGGTGAGGATTCTTTTCTGCAAATTTAACTGAAGCGCAGCTAGGCAGATCGATCATTACCCTTATACCTCTTTTATGGGCTTCTTTTATGAATTCTCTTGCCTGGTCATAAACATTTCCGGGGTGGTTTGGGTCACGCAGAGCAGGATCTAATTCTGTATAACTGTCTGCAGCATAGACACAGCCTGCTATGCCCATGGCATTCTTTTTGGCCGGCGGTGTAATCGGAAGCATGTGTAAGGTATTTATACCCAGTGCTTTTAGTTCGTCCAGCCTGTCTATTGCGTTAATAAAAGTACCTCTTTTTTCACCTTTATCACTATCTATAAGGCCGTCACCGTCTTTGTCCTGGGCATTAAAAGTTCGCATAACCATTGCATAAATAACACTTTTATTCTGTTCAAAATGCTGTTTAAGGTCATTTTTCCACACAAAATTATCTTTAGGTTTTATTGGTTCAAGAATAGGCCTTGGAGCTGGGGCTAAAGGCACATTAGATACTGTAGTTTGAAGCTGAGGCCATTGTTTCTGCTGCTGTTGAGGCCACATTTGTTGCTGGTAATAAGGATTAAAGGTAAAGTTATTTACAAAGTTCATACTCTTTTTACCCCCTCTTTTCCAGGTTTTTTGGCATTGTTTATTATCATATAAAGTGCTGCTGCGCTTGTGGCGAGTAAAGCTCCTCCACCTATTACTCCTACGCGAGTGAACCATTTATTTGTGCTGTTATTATATTCTTTTGCGATTTTTTGTAGGAAGTCAGCCGGTGTTTCTCCGATCATATCGCTTACTTGTTTGCTCATACTTTCTTTTGACTTACGGTTTTGCGGTAAAAATTTCAGCAGCGCACCTATCGCACGCTTTCCTTTGCCAAAGAGTCCTTCGAGGAATTCTTTTGCGTTATCTATATTTAAGTAAAAGGTGTCATCTGTAGGGTTTTTAGCAAGGGAGTTCCATACATCATGCGGTACGAGGCTCCTTGCCATCATTGCGAGCTTTTTAAGGATAGGACTATCATGCGTTATGGCATGATCCATTTGAATGAATCCGTTTATTACATCTCCAACTCCATGCTTTGCCGGGTCTTTTGCTTGTCTAAGTAGTTGAGGGATTCTCCCAAAGGTTGCTTCCGTGCCTGTAAGTTTATATCCCGCTGTTTGTATTAATTCATTTGCTTTTTTTGTTACTGAATTGCCGAAAGGATTTGTTTCTATTCTTTCCGCCATTTTGCCGGATAGCTCAGCAAGACGGTCATAAACTTGCGTTGCATATTCTATAGGTTTTTTAGCTATCTTTTCAAGCATTTTTATAATATTTTCTGTTTTGCCTTCTTTTTCTGCTATATCTATAGCTCTTTGGGCTATTTTTTCTGAATTTGGAATTTCTTTGATTTCTTTTCTGGTAAATAATTTCGTGAGTGTTTTTGTTGCTGCATATTCCCGTAAACGTCCTGCTCTCCTGCTCAACGCTGCAGAGTAGTTATTAAATGCTTTGTCCACTTCTATTAATTTATTTGCATCATCAAAAGCTTTGGTTAACCTTTCCGGAATTTTTGGTAATTTTTCCTCATTAAAGGCATCTTCTATTTCATTCAAGACAGGATGGAAAAGACTCGTATTCTTAAATTTATTACTGAAGAAAGTTTCTATTGCTTCCTGATTTCCAGTAACAAGTACTTTTTCCAGTGCTTTTTGATCTTTGTCCGGTCTAAAGTGGTTGCTCAGCTTAATTAATTTCTTTCCTATCTTGACGAGAAGATTCTTTGGACCCGTAGATATCCCTGCTGCTTCCAGCTGGGCCTGTGCCTTTATTATGTTGTAATTATCAATAATATAATGAGCAGGTCTTTCCATTTTGTTTGCAATAATGCTTGCCATTATTGGCGTGGAGAATCCTGCTGTCAGCATCCACCAGGTATTTGTGCCTGTAGCAACCTTTTTCATTCTGCGGAAAGTTTCTTCATCCCTGTCCTTCATATCCTTTGGAACATTGAGCTTGTCCGCTGCTTTATCAAGGGTTTGTTTATCCAGTAAATCCATTGGAATATACTGAGGATCCTGCCAGTATGGTTTTTTGTCACCCTGTGCGTTTATATATTCAAGGTTCAGGTCAACTCCTGTTGCGGCTTTTATGGGTTTTGCAAGGAATATTTTTGGCCATAAATGCATTGAAGCTAACCAGGCACCTGCCCCTATAAATTCCATTGCTCTTGCATGAGGTACTTTCTGGACTCCTGAAAGCGTTAAAGCTATTAACCCTGTGCCGGAAGCTATGGCCAGATCGTTTAACTTTCCTATGGAATAGTCAGTTCCCTGTCCTTTTAAAGCCTTTTTGAAGGTTTTTAGATCTCTGGAAAGTTCCTTTACGGGGTTTGGGAAAAGCGAGCCTTTTACCATTCGGCCTTTTTGCTTGCTTATGCCAGGATTTCTTCCGGCATTTTTCATTTCATAGTAATTATTTTCAGGATTATTCCCGGTTCTAAGATTTGCGTATAAATCTATAACCGGGGCTATAGCCGGGGAATTATTATATTGATTTTTTAAGGTCAGGATTTCCATGCGTTGAAAGTCCTTTTAATTAGGTTGTTTTTGTTTCCTGTTTTGTTGGCATCAATGTATTTGTCTTCTTTAAGGTAGGTTATTCTTAATATATTAAGGTTAGCCCAGGCTGTTGCTGCTAAAGGCGCAAGAATAAGAGCTTTTCCGCCAAATTTTTTGGCTATTTTGTTGTTAAATCCATTTCCTTTCCATAAATGAGCAAAGCTTCTTGCCAGCGGCTGAGTAATATAAGGTTTTATAATATTATTATTAAATGCCTTTATGCCCTTAAACGCATTTTTGCGGTTATTCTTAAAGCCATCGCCCCAATCCTGCCATCCATCCCAGGTAGAGAGTCCAATTGCAAGCCCGGCCAGTGGAACGCTCAGGAGTGATTTCCAGGCACGGGATGCTACAATTATTTTGCTTACATATGGCTTTACCGTAGAATCTGGGTCATTCAGGTTTTTATCCAGTCCCATTTTAAGAAGGATGTCCTCATATTCCTCGTTTACTAAACCAGGGTTTGAGGCTGCGTGTGCCTGTTGATTCTTATATAATAAATCCCATCTGGTAAAATCAATGCTTTCATATAAATTATGGAGTTCTGTCTTTTTCAGGGATTCCCCTTTTTCGTCTCTTTGCTGAAGAGAAACATGATCATCATATTTTCTGTTAAGGTCGACTCCTTTAAAAAACTTGACCGGTTTGTTAATTAAGGCCTTTGCTGCCATAGCTGCCAGGTAATAAAGCAAAACTCCTGCTGCTTTTTGTTTTGCTAGCGGAATCGAGCTTTTTCCACCTGCAGCAAAGCATCCTACCAGTACAAGGCCGCCTACCCAATAGGGGATTTTGCCTAACTGCAAAAATTCAAAGAAGTTTGCGTCTTCATTGCCTTTTAAGCCTTCCACCGCATATTTGGGAAGCTTTGAGGCCTGCTTAACGCCTGTTTTTACTTTTGTAATTCTGTCATTAGGCAGTAGCTCATCCTGGTTGCCAAACGCTGGACAAGATTCATTGATTTTAACCGGATAAAAACCTGTATTTTTAAGCATCCTGACCTTAACTCTTAATACCTAATAGTATAAAAGCAGAACAAGAAAAAAATTGCCTTTTTTTTTAAGTTTTAAATGTAAATTTTTTTTAAGAAAAGGTTTTATTATGGCAATTTTTTACCTTTACAAGTTTATATACAGTATCACTTTATTTTAAGGGGAATGTATGGAGATAATTTCCAGAGGAAACGTACCGCAAAAAAAGGTGCCTGCTTTTAAGGGATTGTCTGTAGGAACGAATCTTGACGGTACAAAATACCATACTTTTTACCAGCCCAGTTTAAAACCAATTCAACTTGAAGTAGTCCGTGTAAAAATGGATGAAAAAGGCAATTATGAAGCGGTAGGAAAACCGGAGATCCTTCCTGCACCAAGCACAAACAGTTTTCTGAAAATGTGGAAACCAGGAAATGATGAAAAATCAAAAATTCTCAACATAAAAGGCCCTGAATCAAAACTTGCTTACAGGTTCAGGGATGGAGAAAATATAATCCTTGATGAAGTCAGAAGAGTTGATTTAGATGGAAATGGAAAAGAAGATTTTAACCTTGCGTGGGATCCTGCAAGGCCAGACAGGATAAAAAATATTGCAATTTATCACCTTATGCCCGATATGATAGGCCCGGAACTTGATAAATACGGAAAGCCTATGCCTGACAGGCGTACTCATTTTAATAACTTTGGCGGAGAAATTAAAGACATAATAACCAGGCTGGATCATATTCAAGGTATGGGCAATACAATGATTCTGAGTACTCCGGTTTTTGCAAACGGCCCTGCCAACAGCAACGGATACTGGACTAAAAATGCCTACCAGGTAGACCAGACAAGGGGTAAACTTGCTGATTTCAAAAATCTTCAAATTGATTTATTTAAAAGAGGGATGGGATTTATTGCTGATGGAGCGTTTGTAAACGAGAGCTGGGAAGGCATACATATTAAAGACGTTGTGAATTACGGCTCAAAAACTCAAAATGCAAAAGCTGAATCGCCTTTCCTTAATTGGTTTTACCCTTCAGAAAGTTTTGTTGAGGATCGTTCCGGAAAATTACAACTTCAGCTTCTTCCTAATAGGAACAAAAAAGCAACTACAGATAATCATATAGGAATAAAAATAATTAACGGCCCGTACAGACTCAAATATGTAGAAGGCAAACAAGACCCAATAGTTGAAGAAAATCCGGATTATAAAGGTGATAACGAGCATTTGCCCACAAAAATCCAGATTTTTGACAGGCGTTATGTTTCTATTGATAAACAAAATGATAATGAAATAGTACAGCGTTATAATGTAGAGCCTAAGGATTATAATGAATTAAAGAATTTTGATGATTCTGTCCAGCTTTTTTCTGCTGAGGTCGAGCATGAAAGTATTGAGAAAAAGTTAGAAAAGGAAGTTAACAAACCTATTAATGCGGGAGATTTCATTAAAAAAACGGATTGGGGCAGGCATTTTGAGATTGTTCATCCTAAATCAGGAAGCAATGTGGATCTTTGGGATGGACAGAATGATATACCCAAATTAAGGTTTTTTGTATCGAAAACTGAGAGAAGGGAATTAAAAGAAAATGACCCTGTTAAACTTAAAAAATTAGACAAAGCCTGCTCGCAGGTTCAGGATAATCTTGTTCAAATCGGGAAATACTGGACAGGAGAAGTAGAAAAAACCTTATCTGAATACACAGCAAAAGAGCTTCATAAAAAAATTGGAGAGAACCCAAACGCTCAAACAATAATGCAGGCGATACAGGAATTAAAAAAAGAGAAAGCTATTCCGCCGGAAAGCGTAGATCTTATAAAAAAAGAAGAAATAGAAAATCTTCTGGCAGGTAATTATAAATTATCGGCAGCGCCACTGCCTGAAAGCATAATGGATGGAATTATGTCCCTGCCACTTGAAGCAATAGAATTCCCTGATGAAATTTGCTCATTCCTTAGTAGTCCATACCTTAAAAAACTTGCCACAACCCCTGATAAAATCGGGGTTTCAAGATATGAAATCTTTAAAAATGGCAACTACGGGGATATGCACCATAAAAAAATGGATGACGAAGTTTACAAAAAAATAGATAAATTGGTTAAGGAAATTATTAAAGACAGCCCGACATTAGAAGGTAAAATGCTGGATGATAAGGGGAACCTGAGCCCTGAAGGTAAAGCAATATTCAGGGTGTTATCCAGCGATGTCACAAAATATTTTATTGTTAAAGGCCTGGCAAACATAAACCCACTCTCGCCGAAATATAACCCAAAAGAACTTGCTGAAAAATCTTTCATAAACTGGGCAAAAGCAGGAAGAACCAAGGGTAGCCATGAAAATGAAGCTAACAGCTTAATTGATGCTATTTCTGCAGGACTTGATAAAAATATTACAGAACAGGACAAGGAAGAATTCCAGAAATATCTTGAAACTCGTGTTGAAGGGCTTAATGATAATACACTTAAGATTGCAAAACTGATTATTAATAAAACCGAGTCAGGACTTAACTGGAGAATCGACGCTGCAAAAGATGCGGCTAATCTCCAGCCTGTTTATAAAGAAGATCATCCAAGAGAGCAAAACACCTTTGCAGAAAACTGGCTTGAAGTCATTAAAGTATGGAGAGGATTCCTTAAAGGAGTTCAGGAAGAAAATCCAAAACAATACTCTATAGCTGAATATTCTAATCTCTCTGATAATTTTAAAGGTGATCCTAGACGTCCTGATGGATATGCTAAAGGCAATTATAAACACGCAGGCGAAGTAGTAAGTAAATTCATAGAACAGACAGGATTTACAACTGAAAGTAATTATACATATTTGTTTGGTTTCTTGCCTGACCTGACAAGAAGCAGTTATGAAGATAAGAACAACGCATTTGATTATGCATATAAAAAATTAATTAACGGTTGGGGTGGTTCCGGAGACCCGAATACAACGCCGGGATTCCTTCGTTATGGCCCTGTTGATTCTGTACTATACTCACACGTATTTACAGATAACCATGATATGAAGCGATCACTGCATATTTTATCTGTGGATGAAGATGAGTATAAAACCGGAAATATAGACAAAACTAAACTCGAGAGATGGAAAGATACTAAGCTTGGAGAGAAGGTATCACCTTCCAAGGAATATGACCAGGTACTTGAACAAACCATACCATTAATTAAAAAAGAGATTCTGGACAAAGCTTTTGCAGGGGAAGAATGGTGGACAAAAGAGAACCAAATGGCTTTTACTTGTAAAGAGTGGAATAATGGCTGGATAGATAATGACGATAGAATAAAGAAAGCAGGCTTATCTGATAAATTTAAGGAATATAGGAAGCGAATTAATGATCTAAATAAGGTAGACCCTAATAAAAAAGTAAAATACGGTCCTGCACTAGTCGCGGCTGATGCGATTATGGAATCGTATAAACAGGCAGGGGGGCAGGATATTAAGGCAGTTAAAGCTGCTATTGACGCTGTAGCAATGAAGGCGCCTGAACAATTTGGCAGAAGGGCTGTTAACCATAACTGGGAAGATATAGTTGAAGAAGCAAAACTGAACGAAAAATTAGACAAACAACAGTTAGAACAGCTTGCTAAAAAAGTTCATGTAAACTTTGTCAAACCCGGTATGGAAAGAATAAAGGCGGTTGAGCTATACAAACAAATACTTCCCGGCTGCCCAACAATGTATAATGGTCAGGAAATGGCAGAAACAGGCCTTGAATCCGACGGTAAAAATATGTCCCTGTATAATAGAAACCGCGTGCATTTCGAATGGCTGAAAAGAGATGAGAAAGATCCTATTGTACAGTTTAATAATGAATTAAAAGATATTAATTCCCTTAGAAAGAACTCAAACTTATCACCGCTTATTGATGGTCAGATGTTAATGCTGCAAAGAACCCAGAATGACAAGATTATTCCTTTATACAGGTATAACAAGGATAGAGATGTTATTGCAATAATTAATGCAGCAGGTATTCACAAGACAGAACATGGTGATTATAAAGTGAGTTTTGCTACAATACCGTTTATAGATACAACAAGAGATGATAAAAATGAACTCGGCGTGCCAGGCGGACTGAAGCCAGGAACGGTTTATATAAATGCGCGTGACGAAAAAGATGGTAAATATGTCATAAATGATAAAGGCCAGCTGGTTAAAGCTGATGGTAAGCAAATAGAAATAAAAGACAATGCGTTGCTTCTTTACAGGGAAGAAGAATTTAACCCAAAGCAGCCTTAATTGCATCAACAGCGATATCGGTTAAGCGGTCAATTTCCTCTTCTGTAATCACATAAGGTGGCATAAAGTAAACTACTTTGCCTAAAGGCCGCAGCACTGCGCCTCGTTTCAGGGCTTCTTTGTATATATTTTTGCCTATGTTTTCCTTAAACTCCACAGCGCCTATCATCCCAATGTGCCGGATATCCTCAACATAATCCAGATTCCGGAATTTTTCCAAGTTTTTTTTCAGGCATTGAATTTTGGACTGCAGGGATTCAATTATTTTCTCTTCCTCAAATATTTTAAGGTTTTCTACTGCTACGCTAGCCGCAAGAGGGTTCCCTGTGAAGCTGTGGCCATGGAAAAAAGTCTTGAATTTATCATAATCGTCATAAAACGCTTGATAAATTTGCTCAGTGGTTATTGTAACAGCCAAAGGAAGATATCCGGCAGTTAAACCCTTTGCAAGACAAATAATGTCAGGGACAATACCCGCATGCTCAAAGGCGAACATCTGACCTGTCCTGCCAAATCCCATTGCAACTTCATCATCAATAAGCAGTACATCATATTTATCGCACAGTTTTCGGAATTGCGTGAGGTATTCAGTAGGATACATAAGCATTCCCGCAGCGGCCTGGACTAACGGTTCTACAATAAGCCCGGCGATTTCTTTATGATGTTCTTTTAAGATTGTTTCAATTGAATCAGGATAAGGCATTTCCGCCTGATAAATGTCAAATAACAGCGGTTTATAGAGCTTGTGATAAACATCAATTCCACCCACAGACACCGATCCGAGTGTATCGCCGTGGTAGGAGTTTTTCAGGGCAATGAATTTGGTTTTTTGGGGCTGATTTGACTGTTGCCAGTATTGATAAGCCATTTTAAGTGCGACTTCCACAGCGGTAGAACCATTATCAGAATAAAAAACCTTTGCTAGTTCGGGTGGGGTAATTTGTATGAGCTTTTCAGCTAGTTCAATTACCGGTACATGGGAAAATCCCGCTAGCAGGACGTGCTCTATTTTATCAATTTGCCGCTTTAATGCCGCATTAAGCCGTGGGTGGCAGTGGCCCAGAGTATTTACCCACCAGGAAGAAATACCATCAATGTATTTATTGCCATCAATGTCCCAAATGTAGATACCCTCACCTCTATCTATAATCAGCGGTGGGGCGTCGGTTTCGTAGTCTTTCATCTGGGTAAACGGGTGCCAGATGTATTTTAAGTCTTTTTGTGTGAGGTCGGTGTGCATAAAGCAAATAATAACATAAAATATTCTATGTTTTATGCTTGAAAAAGTGTGGGGAGTTTGCTACAATATGTTTATGAAAGAAATAGAAGTTTATAAAACAAAATCAGGTAAATGCCCACTTAATGACTGGTTGGATTCTATTAAGGATTTTTCTACACGAGCACGTATAGAAACAAGATTAAACAGATTAAAATATGGAAATTTTGGAGATTACAAATACCTGTCTGACGGAGTTTCCGAATTAAGACTTCAATTTGGTTCAGGTTATAGAATATACTACTCGGAAATTGATAATATTATTATTTTGTTACTGTTAGGCGGTGATAAATCAATTCAAAATAAAGATATAACTAAAGCAAAAGAATACTTAAAAATATATAAGGAGAATAAATAAATGGTTACTAATAGATCAATAAAATTCGACGATTTCCTTGTGGAAAGGTTAAAAGACAAAAAAGAAGCAAAAGCTTTTCTTGACGCTATTCTAGAAGAATACCAGCAGGATAATAACTTTGAAGCATTTGCAAACGCTTTGGAATTACTAATAAGAGCTCAGGGGAATATATCAGAATTTACTAAAAAAGCTAACATAGATAGATCACATATTTATAAAATTATGAAAAATGAGACACAGCCGCAATTTTTGACAGTAAGCAAAATCCTTAATTCATTGGGATTTCAGTTAACTGTTAAAAAAATTAAGCATAAACCTGCTTAATTTTTCTACCTCTCCATCACGGAAATATTCTGAACCCCCGCCTGCTGGGCAGCGTCCATTACTTTTACGATCGCGCCGTGTGTGGATTCCCCGTCTGCCTTAATCATCAGGCCGTCAGTTTTTGTTTTGTACGCTTCTTTAATTCCTGCTATCAGGTCTTCCCCGGCAAATGACTTGCCATCAAGGTCATATTCGCCCTCTTTAGACACGTTAACAGTGATAATTTTGAATTCTTTTTCCTGTTTTTGAGCCTCATGCTCGGACGGCACCGCTAAATTCAAGCCCTGCTGGTCAAGGAGTGGCGCTATAACCATCATAATAATTAACAGTACCAGAAATATGTCGGTTAAAGGAGTTATGTTTATCTCATTAAATGAATCTCTTTTTTTACTAAAACTGCTCATTCTTTTTCTTCCTGTTTCTCAAGGTCTTCCTGCTGAACTGTTGTTAAAGGTTCACCTGCTACGGTCAATTTCTCATATCCTGCTTCCTGGGCGGCTTTTATGACTTTCATAATTTCCGTTGTCTTTGTGCTGGCATCTGCTTTAACCACAAGTTTTTTATCTTTTGCCTGTTCAAGCAGGGCTTTTAATTCTTCAGCAAGCTGTGTTTGTGCGACGTTCTTGGAATTAACAAAAAAGTTGGAATTTTTTGTTACAGACACAGTAACTTCCTTTTCGTCAACAGACAAACCGCTATTAATTGACGGAAGTTTAATATCCTGGTCAACAGCCTGAAACATTGGCGCTATAACCATCATAATAATGAGCAGCACCAGAAATATATCTGTTAAAGGTGTGATGTTTATTTCATTAAATATTCCGTCATTTTTTCCTGAAGTTTTAATTGACATGGTTTATTTCCCGTTATTAGCTTAAAATTGAGGACCTAAAGACTTTTGATATCCTGTTGGTTGAAGATCCTGGTCTTTTACAGCCTGTTGCACTTTTTTCCCTAAATCAGAATCACTGTCTGCAAAACTTAAGAATAATAATTTAAGTAATTGAAAATCATCTTCATATCTTCTTACAACTGCCTGGAAGGAATTGTAGAAAACAACGGCCACAATAGCAACACCAAGACCAAAAGCTGTTGCTATAAGAGCTGATCCAATACCCATAGCTACTGCAGCACTCTGGTTACCTTGAGCTGCAAGATCCTGGAATGTATAAAGTATCCTGCATACTGTGGCGAAAAGGCCAAGGAACGGAGCAACTCCGCCTATGGTACCGAGTACAGTTAAATGTTTTTCCAATTTTCTTACTGCGAGGCTTGTTGAAATATCAAATGACCTTGAAAATTCCTTTTTTTGTTCGGAAAGGACACGTATTCCCTCTTCCGCTACGTCACCGATAACTCCACCGAGCTGGGCGCTTAAAATTTGCGCTCCTTCAAGGTTGTTTCTGTTAAGCTCTCTCTGAAGCCTTTGAATAAACTGGATAACATCCCTTCTGTTCTTGTTGTAATAAGAAAATCTGTTGATCACAACACCAATTACAAGAACAGAGCAGATTAAGATCGGTAATAATACCGCCCAGTCCTGCTTGATTGAATGAAGAATTAATTCCATTTTTTATACCCTCTTTCTGTCTAAATTTCTACTTAAAATTTCTGTCCGCCTACACCAAACACGTTATAATCAAATGTGAATTGAATGTCAATATCATTACCTCTATATTCAGGAGGCAGTGGGCGGAAAGGTGCGGCTAACTTTACTGCCTCTATTGCTGCCTGGTCAGCCTCGGGGACGCCCGAAGTTTTATAAACCTTGAGAGAAAGCAATCTTCCATCTCTGCTTACTTTAAATAGCAGCATAACACGTTTGCTTTCATTTCCTTTCGGAGGATTCCATCTTCTTTTTATTCTTCTTTGTAATTCCATCATATAGGGCCCAAAATCAGGCTCTTTAAGAGCATCAATACCCGGGCTGCCTCCAGGGTTTCCTGGGCTTGGGTTACCTGGATTTCCTCCACCTATGGAATACCCGCTTGATCTTCTTACTGTATCACCGCCACTGCTACCTGCAGACATAATGGGCGCAGGCTCAGAACTGGGAGCAGATGGCCCTACAGGCCCACTTGTTACAGGCCCTCCTGGTGTACGAACTGCATTAGGTGGTATAGTCGATCTTGGTACCGGTACTGAAAAAGCATTGGGTGGTTGTTTAGGAGGAGTATATGGCTTTTCATTAATTATTGGCCTTGGTGGGACTTTTGGCGCCTGTTGAGCTGGTCTTGGCGCAGGTTGAGGTTTTGGAGTGACCTTTGTTTGTGCTTTTTGAGGCGGAGGAGTCGGCTGTTGTGGTTTTGATGGAGCTGATATCGGCTCAGGATCTGATTCCTTCCTTGTAGGGTCATGTTTTCCACCTGCCCTTGAATTCCTGTCCGATCTTAACTTTGTATTTTTATTAATCGGGTCCTTTTCGGGCTTATTTACAATTACAAATTCTATATCTTTAGGCTTGGGTTTTTCAACCACAGAAGGAAGCCAGTTAAAAAATGTAAGAGTAGCTATAATTAGCCATATTAAAAAGAGCAGCAAAGGGTGTGCAATAGCTGATATGACGAGCGCTTTTTCCAGGGAAATTTCTTCTTTATTATCTCTGAGAACCGCCGATATCTGCTCTTTCTGCTTATTAAGCTCCTCTTGTGTTTCAGGCTTTTTCCCGAGTATAGTATTCATCAGTTAAACCCAATAATTACAATGTTTAAAGTTTATCACAAATTAATATCCGTAGTTATAGTTGGAATTATAGTTTGAAGGGGCAGGATTACTGGTTTCTTCGCCGCCTGTCCTTAATTCGCTGTCAAGAATAATGTCCAGTTGATCTCCTGCATTAATTACAACTTCATTTCCTTTATCAATAATAGTTTTAACTGCGCCTGCTCCACCACCTACAGCGGTTCCGAGTGCAGCGCCTCTTCCTGCTTTTCCGCCGGAGAGTGCACCAAAAATAAGGCCTAAAAGAGCTCCGCTTCCAGCTCCGACAGCAGTATCCTTAACTACCGCAGTAGCACGACTCATTCCGGTGCCGCCTTTTAAGAGGCCGGATCCGTCTTCAGTTGCCAATTTGCCTGTAAGACCGATTCTTTGTCCGCTTGGGGTAATTGCCTGATTGAATACGATCATTAATTGTCCGTTAGCTTCTGCTCTTCCGGCAGGTTTTGCTGTAACAACTGTGCCAAGTATGCTTGTTCCGGCAGGAAGTACCATTGCGCCGGCATAGTAGAAGGGGGTATTCATTACAACGTTTATGCTATCTCCTGTTCTAAGGTTTTGACTACTTAATTTTCTGGTAGCAGTAACACCAGGGAGCATTGTTCCAGGAGGAACACTTACAACACGACCTTGTAAAGGAGGTAAGCTGTAGTTATTCTGCACTGGGACATAGTTTTGTTGCTGGTAACTTTGTTGATAGCCTTGCTGGTAATTTTGATTCTGATATTGAGGGGTTTGTTGGGAGTTATAGCCGTAGTTGCTGTATGAATAATCCTGAGCAAAAGCAGGAAGTACTGTTGTTGCGAGCATTATTCCGCTTAGGCCGGTTAATGTTAAAGTTTTAATGCTTTTTTTCATCGTATTTCTCCTTTCCCTGTTTACCTATTTATATAACGAAGTTTTTTAAATAAAGTTCAAATTATAATTAATTTTAGTATACTCCAATTAATATCCTGTTTACAACAAATTATAAAGTACATATTACCTACACCAGATGGATGATTTAAACCTATATACCATTAACCAATCCTGAAAATTTTCGATAAGTTCTATATAACTAAAAAAACAAACAAATGTAAAGGGCGAGTTAGAGAATGGCTTATGTTGTTGAAAATCCTAATGGAAGAAGGATGGTAAGGCTGTCTGTTGATGATGTGTTGACGATAGTGGCGATGTATCAACAGAGGTGCAATGGTCGGGATTTGACCTATGAGGAAATAAGGAAGAAGTTGAGGGAAAACTGTATTTACCTTCCAGAAGATGTTTAATTAGCCCGCGGGTGGGTGTTAATATACGTTTGCCGCAATCTTTCTACCGATACATGCGTATAAATCTGCGTGTTACTTATGCTTGCATGGCCTAATAGTTCCTGAACTACCCTTAAATCAGCTCCTTTTTCCAGCATCCTTGTCGCAAAAGTATGCCGGAATGTATGCGGGGATACTTTCTTGGATAGCCCTGCCTTTTGCACTGCTTTTGCTATTACT
>Ga0209417_1001187_pt1 | contig 49883 bp, 46 predicted proteins | sample RifGroF2_FD_184002 | JGI IMG/M metagenome (GOLD analysis project Ga0209417, IMG submission 184002) | Groundwater microbial communities from Rifle, Colorado, USA - Groundwater F2 (SPAdes) (version 2) | ecosystem: Environmental > Aquatic > Deep subsurface > Groundwater | place: Rifle, Colorado...
TTCGCTTCCGCATTTTGTACAAAGTCCTAGAAATTCTCTCATTTATCTGTCCTCCTTTCTCAAGGAAAACAGATTTTATGAAATTTTTAATCCGTCACTTTAACTTATGCCACTACCAAATAATTATATTTCTAAATATTTAAAGTTTTTTCTTCAAATTTTCAACATTAATAAATTTTGAATTCTGACTATCACTGTTTAATTCCTTCTCCAGATATTCCTCAAAATTCTGGCTTAATCCCTGCCCGGAATCAACTGCGCTTTTAATGGATAATATAGTTTCTTTTAACTCCTGATTACTGGCAATAGCCTCAAGCCCGTGCCCTTCTTCAACATGAGTAATTTCATGAGCAAGCACAGAAGCTAATTCTGCTTCATTATCAATAATTTTCACCGCCCCTCTCGTAATAAAAACGAAACCTCCGGGCGCTGCAAACGCATTAACCTCATCAGTATCCAGAACAATAAATCTATAATTGATATCAGGCCTTATAGATACTTTAGAAACAATGTTATTCCCGATAGAGTTAATATAATTATTTACAGGCTTATTTTTGTAATGCCCATATTTCTTTATGAGCGAAATGGCTGACTGGAAACCGATTTCCCGTTCTTCTTCAAGTGTAAAGCCATATTTTTGAGAAATTGCATCATATTTGTTTTCCTTTGCCTCACAAAAATTAGATAAAAAGGGGGGTGAAAAAGCCAGAAAAGCTGTTAATACAATGCAAATTGCGAATTTCATTTTTATTCCGATCCTACAACATTATTGATAGTTTTAATAGAATCATTATAAAGGCTGTCTTTTATCGTGTCTAAATTGTCAATTTTTTCGGATTGTTTTATACCTTCATCAGTAGCACCCCCAACACCGGCGGTTGATTGCGCTGCGTATTCCTTGCCGATATCTTTTTCCTTATCGCCAAAAAAGTTTTTTCTGTAACGTTCTACAGATTCCTTATTTCGCTTTTGTTTTTTTGTAATGTTTTTTGCATTCTTCACGTCCTCAGCCATTGCACATACGTTGAGAGAAATAACTATAACCGCTGTAATGATCATAAAAAAGAATTTCTTCATAATTTCTATCCTTTTATGTTAATTACTTCATAAATATTTATAAGTTTATCTTTGCCTTTTAGCTTACTTTCACCCAAATACCTTGTTTCTATTCTATCTTTAATTTTCAAATAAGTATATTCGCTGATAATAATCTTTGTTCCATATTCTTTATTTAACCCTTCCAGCCTGGAAGCAATATTTACCCCGTCGCCAATAATAGTATAGTCTTTGATTTTATCTGACCCAACGTTACCAACAATAACTTCTGCAGTGTTTATACCTATCCTTATACTAAAATCGTCCTGCTTTAGCTTCCATTTGAAAGATAATATATCAACAGCTCTTTGCATTTCCCACGCTGATTTTACAGCAAGAAATGCGTGATCCTCAATACTTAGCGGTGCGTTCCAGAATGCCATAACTGCATCGCCAATAAATTTATCAAACGTACCCTGGTTTTGAATTATTATATGAACCATTAGATCAAAATACTCATTTAACATAGAAACGACTTGCTCAGGGGAATTATTTTCAGATATTGTTGTAAATCCTTTAATGTCAGAAAATAAAATACTCAATTCCTTTCTCGAACCGCCTAACTTTAACTTGGACGGATCACTCAACACCTCATTCATTATCTGGGGCGCAATATAGTTAGGCGGAGCTTTTTTGATTTGGGCCTTTTCTCTTCCTTCAAGAATATAATAAATTGATACGGAAATTGCGAAGGTTAGTATCAGCGTTAATTCTGTATAAAAAATATCTATCCAGTAATGGAATTTTATAAAACCCATAATTGCAGTAAAAATGTAAATGATACTTATGAAAATAGGTGTTAAAACCCCAACTAACGAATTTTTTAAACAAAAAACAGAAAGACTGCACAATATCCCTAAAACAAAAATAATTATAATTGTGACAGGCTTATGAACCTTAACAAGAAAATCATTTTTTAAAAGGTTATCAACCATATTTGCCAATATATAAACCCCTGGTATCTCTTTAAAGAAAGGGGTTGAAGCAATATCCCTGACCGTCGTGGACGTACTTGCAATACCAATAAAGACAATTTTATCCTTAAACAGCTCAGTCGGATTATGACCACCAAATTTCAGCTCAAAATCCTCAGGAATTTTATCTATATACGGATACAATTCCTCAGGATTATCCAGCATTTCCTTAAATTTTTCAGGACTAACACCGCAGGCTTCACTGGCTTTAATAATCTGGTCATAACTTTGAATAAACCGCCAGGCCGGATACTGGTTATAAGGAGGTAAAAACCCGCCTTTTTTCTCATTTCCCCTGGCTTTCCAATTTATAACAACCCTGTTTTTCTCATCTACAGGTATTTTTCTTTTTTTAGTAAATAAGTTATTTTCTTTTAAATAATCCAGCGCAAAAGTTAGGGCCAGAGAAGTGTAGAAGTTCCCCTCATGCTCATAAAGCAAGTTTTGATATCGTATTTTATCGTCATCGACTTCTCCGACATACACAGTCCCGTATTTTTTCGTCACCTGCTCAAGTCCATCAAAAGGTATTTGAAGTCCAAGGTTTTTCCCTTGGCGAACAGTATCAGTAGCTTTTGCAGCAGGTATTTCAAAATATCCTTTTGCAAGACTATTAAACATTTTGTTTCTTATTAACTTTTTCGGGTCCTGTTTGTAAGTGTCTGGCAATGAAATGAATTTAGCGGCGCTGTATACATTACCAAATTTTTCCACTGCTTTAATGAATTTTTCATCGGATTCAGGGTTGTTTAAATCTTTATGGTCAAAAAACACATCGAAGATAATAGCCTTTGCACCATACAAGTTTAAAAAATCAACTATCTTAGCGTGCTCTTCTCTGTTCCAGGGCCATCTTCCGATTTGAGCAACGCTAAAATCGTCCACACCAACAATTATGATATCTTCATTAGGTTTTTCCTTATATTTATTGAACGCTTTGAACCTCATATCAAGCATATTAAGTTCAAATTTATCAAAAATTCCGAAATTATTAGTTAAGGATACAACCAGAGCAACGAAAAACCCAATAAATACACCCAATATTATTTTTATGTCTATATTTATTTTTTTGTTCATTAATGTATAAGATTCTGAATTTCACTAAACTGTTGCTGATTAGTTAAACCCTGCAACTCGCCTGGGTTTTTCTTCGTCATTTCATTTTTCATATTATCCAGCCTGTCAACGGTTTTTGGATGTCTATAGGTGAATAATTCATTCATTTTTGTATTATTTTCAGGCTGTTTTTCAAGCTCATTAACAGATATTAAATATCCAGCCATTCCTGCGGGGTGATATCCGGTACTTTCAGCAAATTCCATCGCTTTAGCATCCGCTGTAAATTCATTTTCCTGAGCGCTGTAGCTTGCTATAGAATTCACAAACTGTTCACCGTTGTAATTCTTGGAATTATCTTTATTTATTTTCAAAATACCCTGATTTTGCACTAATTTAGTTAATTTTTCATTTTCTTCACTTTTTTGTTCAGAATTTTCTTCAGTATTTTGAGCTATTTTTTGTTCATTATTTACTTCTTTTTCATTATCTGTTGGTGTTTCATTAGCTTGAGGCTCACTTACTTCAGTTGTATCATCACCAAGCGCCACCACTGAACTGCCGGAACCCTCAGTATATGAAGATCCATCACCAGCAAGATTTCCTTGGTCACCTAGTCCATCAGAAATTATAAGCTCACCACCACCTGTATTTATCACTCCACCTGTTGATACTACCTGCTTTATTGTAGTGATGTTCTCATTATAAACATCAATTACAGTCTCTTCATCAAGAGTCCAGAAAAAGTCCATCTTGCTCGCTATTAAGTTGTCCTTCAAAGTAGCGGGAGTTAAATCTGCGTAATTTATAATTCCCGTACTCGTAAAAGGATTAGTATTAATCAAAATTTCATTAAATGTTGTTGTTCCATCACCGGCACCAAAGAATATGGTTCCATTGCCTGCATTAGCGGTGATGTCATCGAAAATAGTCACCATAGTTAAAGCAATAGTATTGCCTGTAATTGTAGGAAGAGTGTAACTATTTATATTTGAACCATCAGGAATATGCCCTATATAAACATCACCGGATGCAGCAGTTATACTACCGTTATTAAGAGTGATAGCCGGGGTTTTAATATAAGTATTTCCGCTTGAAGTCATCGTAGCATTACTTGTTAAATTTAATAGACTGCCTGCAACAGCATATGTTGTTGCTGAATTCAGTGTAGCTCCAGTCAATGATGTTCCTGCTTGAGAAATCATATTTAAAGCGCCTGCAGCGTCAACACTACTGTCAATGGATAAATTGTTACCTGCTGATAATACAATATCCGTTTGATTTGTGGTTAAAGTATTATTTATGATTACATCGTTCAAGTCAGAGGTTATCTGCATTAAATTATTAGATTCCAGCGAAGAAGATATCGTAACTCCATTATGACCTTTAATCTTAATACTATGTCCTATCGGATTAACCGTTCCGCCTATATTAGCTGTTCCTCCTGCATCAACTATAAAATCATTTGCTGCTGATATAACAGAACCAGGTATTAAATTGGTAAAGGCGGCGCTATACAGGATAACACCATCCAGAGACCCTGTACCCGTGGAAGTAAGGGTTCCGGCGATATTTATATCGCCTGTACCCAGCTCGTTAGCAATATCAATAGTTTTCCCTGTTAATGCAGAGTCAGCGAGTATATTAATTGTGTTAAATCCATGAATATCAAGAAGACCATCTGCCTGAATATCTGCGTTAATATCAGTAGTTCCAGTAGTTGCTAATGATTCTATTTTAATTCCATTATCAGAACTTATTATGGAAATTCCATCACCACTGGAATCCGTTATATTGATCTTTTTACTCTTGATATTAATATTAGCAGCAGTTCCCAAAGCTGAAATTCTATCATCTGGTGAAGATGCATTTTTTGCAATTATTATCTGGGCATCGGGATTAGTAGATTCGGAACTCAGCTCTACTTTTCCGCTTTCGCCTCCTATTTGATTTGCCTTAACAAGCCCTTCAAGATTAATCGCCACATCTGTCACCGAACCTGCATAAGGGTCAGTTGCATGGGACTTAATTCTAACATCGTTAGCATATACCTCACTTCCCAACGCCAGATTAATGCCACCCATATCTACAGTAGCAATTGTATTTGTTACATAAGTGTTTGTTTCAGGATTATAGGTAGCATTACCAGCTGTTATAAGGTTCACTTCCTGCGTAGTGGTCTGATTGCCTATGGTTCCAGCAGTTCCAGTGCCTACTCTGTTCTCTATGTTACCAGCAACTATATTAATGTAATCAGCGTTGATTGTTCCTTCATTAGTAATATCTGGAGTAGCTGTAGATATTATCCCTTCGTAGGTAATAACGCTGTGATTAAAATCCGAAAGATCACTCGGTAATGATGCTACATAAAGATTAGCAGAATCCCCGATTTTAAGTGAACTCGCTGTAGTAAGCGTAAGTGAGCCGGTACTTATACTTGCATTCGGCCCAACGTGAATGCCATAAGGGTTGATAAAAATAATATGCCCGCCAGTAGCCCCATCATAAGTCCCTAATTTACTTATAAGGTTTCCATAAATATTAAATGGATTAGTATACCCTGAATCCAGCCGGTTTATATAGTAGCTGGTTCCGGTAGGCAGTACCATTATTGCAGTATCGCCAGTATCCAGATCAAAATATTGATATGTTGATATTGCATAACTACCGGAAACCGTTGATGGAGTGACAATGTAGCTACCTGGCACAGTAACAGTATCTACAGTTGTTGTTCCATCCGTTGGTACTATATTAGTACTTGCAGGATCAGCAGCATATACTTTTTCACTTTTTAATAAAACGCTGAAACAAACCAAAATTATTAAAAAATATATAAATGATTTTGATTGCATAACAACACCTCTTACTCATAATATTTCCAGATTAACATTTTTTTTGTATTAATTTAATACAATTTCTGAAAATACGAAATTTTTATTTACATAACATAAAAATACAGGCAAAAAATATCCTTTACATGTTTTGTACATATAAGCAAACAACTAAGTGAGATTTTATGTTTCCAATTAAAACCTCTATTTTCTATTTCAATGACTACCACGGCAATGACTCCGCCATGGGGAGCCTGAAAACTGCTTCTGACTACTTTTCAAAAACCAGGAACAGCTCACAGTTTGACACTTTTAAAATTACAGCAGGAGATATGATAAAAGGCTCTAATAATGAACTTAATTCTATGTGGGTTGAGTTTTTAAACAATATGGGGCTTGATGTCTCAGCTCTGGGAAATCACGAACTCGATCAGGGCCTGCAAAACTTAAACAATAACCTTTTAAAAGCAAATTATAAATATGTTTCATCAAATATTGAAGTAAATCCTTTCGGCCCGCTCTCTCAAAGTGTAAACCAGGCTAAACTTGTAAAATCCATGGTAATTAACAAAAATGGAAACTTATACGGTATTCTAGGCCTCACACCTGCCGATCCCAAATATAGGAAACCGGGCAGCATGCTAAACAATAGCGATATAAAATCCAAAGACTTTTCAGCAACCCTGACTGAACTGCAAAACGACGTTAACAAATTAAGGCAGTCCGGCATCAACAAGATAATCCTGGTTTCCCATTTTGATGATCAAAGTAACGTAATACCCAAAACCGTTACAGGGATTGACGTAATTGTAAGCGGCCACAAACACAGGGTACATAAAGGACTTGTTCCAGATAAAAATCTTTTTTACTCACCTGACAGAGAACCTGTAATAAAGGTAGAAGGAGGACAAGACGGGAAATATATGGGAATGCTTGATCTTGCATTTGACCCATATGGAAGAATCATTTCTGCTGATAATAACCTGATGGAAACGGAAAAAATTCCTGCTGATTTTTCTGTAATTGGCCTTAAACAGAAATTTAATATATTTAAAAATCCTGTCGGCATCTTAAAAGAACCGGCAAGGCCTGACCTTTTCCCCGAAATACCGCTTGGCAGTTTTATTGCAGATGCAACAAAAGCAAAATCAGGCGCTGATATTGCTATAGTTGCGCCTGGTAATATTTCCGCCGGGCTGGAAAAGGGAATATTAACCGAACACGACATAAGAAAGGTTCAACCATACAAAAATAAAGTTGTAAAAGTATCCATGACAGAAAAAGACATAACCCAGGCACTCGCTTCATCACCCGAACCCCTTCAGGTATCAGGCATTAAGTACACAATCACCCCGGATAACAAAGTAAAAAATGTATATTTTGAGCCAACAAAAGATGAAAAAACATACACTGTTGCTATAGATGAATTTTTACTTAAAAATATCAAAGCAAACTATAAGATTATGGAAAAATTTACCTGGAACCAGGCTGATGCGACAATAGAGCAGATCAAAAACAAGCACTTTATGCCTTTTGATATAAAACCTGACGGCCGTATAAAAGTGGAAAATCTTTAAACTTCCTGTTCTTCCAGCTCACCCTGTTCGCCTTCTTCTATCTCAAAATGGTCTTTGAAGCTAAGATGCCTGGTTTCGATTTTTTCATAAACATAAGCGGTTACGAGCCCTGAGAAAGCGTTAAACAGTGCACTTAATATTGCTGTAGAGAATACCAACAACATAACCGCAAGGATACTAAATCCGAGACCTTTAAAGGAAAAGAATCCACCTAGAAGTGATGCAACAGGAATATAAACAATAGATGCAGCAATAAGTGAAATGAATCCAGCAATTGCACCTATAGAGCAACCGTCATAGATAGACAGAATCCCCACAGAATTATATCTCTTTAGTACAACAATTACTCCTGCGCCGCTCAGTATAAACATCAGGAAAAAAACAAATGGGGAAACAAACGGTATCAGAAGTAAAATTCCGAAAATTACCCCTGCAATTGCTCCCAGATGAATTGAAGGTAAAATAAACCTTTCCATCGATTATTACTTATTCATTCCCTTCATCACTTCCTCAGCAAAGTTTTCTTCTCTTTTTTCAAGACCTTCACCGAGTACATATCTTGTGAATCTTCTGACAGTAATTTTTTCGCCTATTTTAGCGATTTTCTGCTTTACCAGCTCTTCAATTGTTATAGAAGGGTCTTTTACAAAATTTTGCTCAAGAAGGACTTTCTCTCCCATGAGTTTATCAACTCTTCCCTGAACGATTTTTTCCCTTATATTTTCAGGCTTGTTTTGGAGATCTTCTTTTCCTGATTCAATTCTTTTCTCTTCTTCAATAACTGAAGCCGGGATTTCATCCCTGGAAACAAATTCAGGAGCGGAGCTTGCTATTTGCAGACAAATATCTTTAACGAGCTGCTGGAATTCTTCGTTTCTTGCCACGAAATCGGTTTCACAATTAACTTCTACAAGTACGCCTATTTTCCCGTTATGTACATAAGAACCGATAAGGCCTTCAGATGCAATACGGCTCATTTTCTTTTCAGCGGATGCTATACCTTTTTGTCTGAGAAGTTCCATTGCCTTTTCCATATCACCATTGGTTTCGGCAAGGACTTTTTTAGCATCCATAATACCCGCACCAGTTTTATCTCTAAGTTCTTTTACCATTGTTGCGCTTATAGTCATTATTCTACTTCCTCCACTTTTACTGATTCCTTAGCTTCTGCCTTAATTTCTTCAACAGAAACACCGGCATCCTCAGGACGTACAGTTACGACAGTTTCCTGTCCCTCTTCTTCATCTTTTACTGTATGCTCTCTGCTGGCTTTACCTTCCAGAACAGCATCAGCCATTTTACCTGCAACAAGACTGATTGATCTTATTGCATCATCGTTGCCAGGGATTACAAAATCAATATCATCAGGATTAGAATTTGTATCTACAAGTCCAACAATCGGTATTCCTGCTTTATTAGCTTCTTTAATAGCAATAAGTTCTTTTTTCTGGTCAACAATAAACAGCACGCCCGGCATGCCTTTCATTGTTTTAATGCCACTGAGTGACTTGTTTAATTTTTCTATTTGTTTAGTCATTACAGACACTTCTTTTTTTGGAAGTCTGTCAAAATGGCCATTATCTCTGAGTTCTTCGAGTTCGTTAAGTTTTTTAATTCTTGTTCTGATAGTTTCAAAGTTTGTAAGAGTACCACCTAACCAGCGTCTGTTGATGTAATAAGCTCCACATCTTGCAGATTCCTGTTCCACAACTTCACTAGCCTGTTTTTTAGTACCTACAAACACGATATTTTTGCCTTTAGCTGCGCTATCTCTCATCATTTCATAGGCTTTATCGAGCAAATCTGATGTTTTTCTAAGATCAATAATATAAATTCCATGCCTTTCCCCATAAATATATTTTTTCATTTTAGGGTTCCAGCGCTGGGTCTTGTGTCCAAAATGGACTCCTGCTTCCATTAATTCAAGCATTGATGCTACGGGCATATTTTACTCTTCTCCTTTAATTTTACTCATAATTTTCTTATTCTAGATATTAACACAAAGAAAAAAACTATATTCAACTTTAATTTACGGCAAAACTAGTTTAAAATAAACATAGTATAAATTGTAACAACAACAGGCGTCATTGCGAGCCGTGGATGTTGGCCAGCAAGCGAAAATGCAACTTGCGAAGCAATCTTCCTGGTTGGGATGCAAGCTTACATAGAGACATGGAAGATTGCTTCGGAACTACCTTGCTTTATACAAGCGGATTTTAATGCCTCGCAATGACATTGAGTACCAATTACATAAATTATTAAAAAAATTACATGACAGAAAAACAAAAATTAACACTGGATGAAATAGAAAATGAATTGGGAAAAAATCCCCAAAACATTAAGCTGCGGATTTTGTACGCTGAAGCCTTGATTGAAGAAGGTTTTTTACTTGACGCCCAGGATGAATACAAAGATTTAATCAAAGCTTTTCCAGAAGACCCTGAAATAATTTTTAACCTCGGGGTAACATATGAAAAACAGGGCAAATTTGATAAAGCGCTGAGTTTATATGAAAAGGCCGCTGACCTTGCGCCGGAAGACCCGGATTTCAGGTATAACGTAGCATTTATGCTTGATAAAAAAGGCGAAACTCAAAAAGCCCTCCAAGAATACAAAAAAACCATTAAATTAAATCCTGAGGACGCCAATGCACACTTTAATATTGGGTATTTATACGCCCAGAATAACCAGTCTGACCTCGCCCTTGAATACTTTAAAAAAGCAAAAGAACTTAATCCTGAAGATATTTATGCACGCTTTGATCTCGCGTTTGAATATAAAAAGACAGGTGAAATAGATAAAGCGCTGGATGAATATCTTGATCTTGTTAAAGTATGTCCGAGCTATAGCTGGGCGTATTTCAACATTGCCTGCATCCTGCATGAAACAGGAGATAAAAAACGGGCGATTGAATATTTTCACAAAACAGTTGAAGTTAACCCTAAAGATATTGAAACCTTTAAAATCTTGTCAGACATATCACCGACAAAGACTAAAGCCCTGGAATACCTCAAGGAAGGGCTTAAACACAATTCGAAAAACGGTGAACTTCATTACTATCTTTCAAAAATTTATAAAAAAATGGGACAATTGGAAAAGCAGCTTCATCACTTGAAAAAAGCTTTAGAAAATGAGGATACGCTTTTTGTGAATCCGCTGCTTGTCGCAAAGGAAATTAGAACATGTACTGGCTAAGCACAACAAGCCTCTTGCCGTCTGCTCCCAATTTATTATGAGAATATACAAAATCACACAATAACTTGATATTCTGCTTATCAAAGTAGTAGTTAACTCCTGCAGTATATTCGCTAAGACGGTTTTTGCCAGTGTTAACGTTTTCATCAAACAAGTCTACACGACCAACCAGTTGTAACTTGTCAGTTAAGTAGTATGAATTATGCACATACCAACCTGAAGCGTATTGATGACTAGCGTTATACCCATTCTTTTTGGCGTATTCAGCACGAACAAAATATTTTCCACGTTGATATTCTCCGAAATAACTGTATGTATTGTGTGAATAGGTGGTTTTGCCGTAGTCGTATCCACCTCCGAGTTTTAATTTTCCATATTTTGGCGTTTTATGGAATGGATTTATGGCTGCCGTAAATGCGTATTCCATGTCTGAATTTCGGGTGTCAGTGGTGTTTAATCCGCTGCCATTATATACGCCGGCATAATAGTCAACTAAACCATGGTCACCTGTGATTTTAATACCCATATCTCTTTGATCACCAAATTTTCTTGAAATCTGTGATCTTTCTGCAGTTTCAAGTGTGTATGGTGATTGAGAACCTTCCAGTCCAATAGGCTTCCTTGTCTGGCCAAGGTATATATTGTGTTTAGGTAAAATATCTGTTCCCACATAAACATCACCCAGAAGACCGTTTGTAGAGCTGGTGAAATTCCTGCTGGGGAATGTGTTTATAGCGTAGAACAAGTGCGGACGCAAATTCCCTTTAAAAGTTACATCAGCAGTAGGCACAGAAAAATTTGATGCCCTGCCGTCAAGACCTTTTCCAAAGAAGTTTCCCGTATACTGCGCCTGTATAGCTCCTGCAATTTGATGATTTTCTCCTATACGGGCTTTAAAAGTATGTTCCTGCGCTTCTTCAATTTTTTCTACCCGCCCTGTTAACATTGTAAGTTCATTACTGAACTCATTTTTCATAATTTCCAACTGGTTTTTTTCGATTTCACTTGGCACAACTTTTTCTTTTTCAATCTTACCGATCAGGTTTACCAATATTACAGCTGCTTCGTTACGGGTTAAAGGCTGGTTTCCTGAAAAATTATCCTTACTGTCACCTAATAAAAGACCATACTTATAGGAAAGATCCTTTAAGGATTTATAAGCCCAGTGACTCTTATCAAACTGTTTTCCCGGCTCTGTAATAACGTACTTTGCGTTATGGTAGGCCTCAAGATCAGACAATGAAGTAGTTTCGGAAAATGCGGGTAATCCTAAAAATAATGATGCTGCAACACCCAGTGTTATAACCTTTTTAACAGACATACAACAAACTCCTAAAATTTATGTAACGTAGAAAAACATATTATAGATTTTGTAATTTTTTTTGAAATCATTTGAATAATGGGTTAAATTTTGTATGATATATTCTAAGTAATAGGAATTAAAAAAATGAGTAATTACACCGGTTTAATCAATAAATACAGGAATTATCTACCCGTCAGCGATAATACGCCAGTAATAACAATTAATGAAGGCAATACGCCTCTTATAAAAGCAGAAAATTTGGCAAAAATAATAGGCATAAAAGCAGATTTATACCTGAAATATGAGGGCGCTAACCCCACTGGAAGTTTTAAGGACAGGGGCATGACAATGGCGGTTTCCAAAGCTGTAGAAGAAGGAAGTAACGCCATAATTTGCGCCAGCACCGGTAACACCAGCGCAGCAGCCGCAGCTTACGGTGCTAAGGCTGGATTAAGAACATTTGTACTTATACCTGACGGATACATTGCACTGGGCAAACTGTCACAGGCAATGATGTACGGCGCAGAAGTAGTTGCGATTGATGGGAATTTTGACGAAGCACTTGAAATTGTAAGGGATATGGCTGAAAAATATCCTATAACACTGGTAAATTCAGTTAACCCATACAGAATTGAAGGCCAGAAAACCGCTGCATTTGAAGTTTGTGACGCATTGGGCAAAGCACCTGATTATTTATGTATCCCAGTGGGCAATGCAGGCAATATAACCGCTTACTGGAAAGGTTTTAAAGAATATTTTGATAAAAAAGTTGTTCCAAATTATCCGAAAATGTGCGGATTTGAAGCAGAAGGCGCAGCTGCAATAGTCAAAGGTGAAAGAATACCTAAACCTGAAACCATAGCAACCGCTATACGAATCGGTAACCCTGCAAGCTGGCAGCAGGCAGTTAATGCATACAAAGAATCAGGCGGAATGATTGATTTTGTAACTGATGATGAAATTATCCATGCTTACAATCTTATGGCACGCACTGAAGGCGTACTTGCGGAACCCGCCAGTGCAGCGTCTGTCGCAGGACTTATAAAAGCATCAAGAGCAGGCAAAATTGACCCTGATAAGACTATAGTCTGCGTGCTTACCGGCAATGGGCTGAAGGACCCTGACGCAGCCATCAAGTATTCCGGCTGTGAGGTCAAAAAGACATCCTCAGATATTAAAGATATTGTTAGCGTGCTGGGTTTGTAAATGTTTCTATAACAAAGTCATTGACAGCCTTTAAGGATGATTCGCCCATATTTCTATGGTCTCCATCTTCTGACATGTTAAATTTTGTTCTCCTATAAGGCCTTGCTTTTAATAGTTCGTTTGACATTATGCTTGGGACTACCATATCATTCCTGGCGCATACGATAAGTGTTGGTGTGTTTTGAACTTTTTTCAAGTTTTCTATAACATTGAAGCTTAAATCTAACGGACGTTTAGGCATTTCTTCCACAATATCTCGTAAATCAGGAATATCTTTAAATAGTCCTAAATTTGTATAAATATCAGCAAATTTCTGTCCTCTTCCATCTGATAGAAGCTTATCCATACTTGTTATAGTACCTTCAAGAATCAATCCGGCCAGAGGTTCCCTTGAGCCTAGATATGGAGCCACTGCTGCAATATGTGAACCAGGCGAGCCGCCTAATGAAATTGCATGTACAAGTGTGCGGCTATTTGGGATACCTTCTTTATTTGTAAATTCAAGTGCTGCTTCAACTGTGTCATTAAGGGTTGTATCCCTCATATCTTTTATTTCAGGTCCAATATTGGCATTTACGCCATAGCGTGGGTATTCAACAAAAAGCGCACCGATTCCAAGTTGTTTTTTATGATCTAACATCCTTAAAGCAGCATCCTGCATTTTATCAAAAGGAGACATATTACCGTGACAAAATATCTCCACACCTTTTCCTTTTTCTGTTGGCGGCGAATACCAGGATTTAACCTTCATACCGTTTTTCAAAGTAAGGGTAATTTCTTTATATTCTTTTTTTATTTCAGGATTTAGGTCAGTAGGGGCATTCATTGGAATAAAAACAAATCTGGCTTTTGTTTCAGCGACTTCTTTATCGCTATACTTAGATGATCCAGAGAACATAACATTTGGTGAAAGATTATTTGGCCGTATTGGTGAAAAATTACTTAAATACATTTTATTTTTTCCTTTCCTTTTTGCCTCACTAAACATATAAAACTCGTGAAAATAAAAATTAACCTCTTTTAAAAAAAATTTTTTTGATAATAAAATTGTGTTCTAAAAGGAGTTTATAACTATGCAAATAAATTTTTACCAGGTTGATTCATTTACAGACAAACCATATTACGGAAACCCCGCGGGAGTAGTGGTTTTAGACGCACAGGCTGATGAAAGCTGGATGCGAAAAATCGCTGAGGAAATGAACTTATCAGAAACAGCTTTTGTTTATCCGATAAGTGCTAATAATTACAATCTACGCTGGTTTACACCTGTAGCAGAAGTTGATTTATGCGGACATGCCACACTTGCTGCCGCCCATATACTGTGGGAAAAAGAGTTTGTTAAAAAATCAGAACAAATAAGGTTTCAGACGAAAAGTGGGGAGTTAATCTGTTGTAACAATGATGGTTTAATCCAAATGGACTTTCCAAAAGAGGAGGCCAGTGAGATTTCAGTTCCCGAGGAATTATTAAAAGGCGTTGGAGTTGAAGTTTTATACACAGGCAAAAACCGCATGGACTATATAGTGGAAGTTGAATCAGAAAAAATTGTAAAAAATCTGACGCCTGACATAAACATGCTGAAAAAAGCTGGTATGAGAGGTGTAATAGTAACCAGCAGGTCAGATAATTCCGAATTTGATTTTGTTTCAAGATTTTTTGCTCCTGCAGTTGGCATAGAAGAAGACCCGGTAACCGGTTCAGCACATTGCTGCCTTGCTCCGTATTGGGCAAAAAAGTTAAATAAAAACCAATTTAAAGCGCTCCAACTATCTAAAAGACAGGGCGTACTCTATTTAGAATTGAATAATGACAGGGTTAAAATTAGCGGTAATGCTGTTACTGTATTTGAAGGCAGGATTTTGTATTAATTTTATTAGACCAGTTTATTAAGCCTATTTTTAAATCCTTTTATTGTATTAAGAGTGTTAGGAATACCATAAGAATTATAAGTCCATTCAACTAACTCTTTATTTTCAATAATTCTATCTGATAACCTGGCGGCTTTATCTTTATATCCTAGTTTTGACAAAATTTTACTACCAAGTTTTAGAACCGGGTATTCAGCTGCATAACCAACTAAAGTAGCAGCTCCGGCAATATTACCTTTACCATGTCTTGTTATAGTTTCAAGGGGGCCTGTTAGCGGTCTTTGAAGTATATTATCAACTCTGGTAACGAAAGATTCTATTTTCGAGCCTATTCTCATTGATTTCTCCATTTTTTATATAATAATTAAATAAATTACTACTAAATAAAAAATTTTACAATTAGGGTTAAACTAAGCTGATTTTAATTGTAAAATCGTGTTAGAAAAAAGACATAATATTATTAATGAAAGAGAAAACGGTGATGCTGGAAATTATGCAGGATAAAGTTGTTTCAAAAATCAAAACCCGCTGGTGCGGAAAAATAACGAAAAATGATATTAACCAGAGAATAAATATAGCGGGATGGGTCGCTACTGTCAGGGACCTTGGCGGAATTATTTTTGCGGAAATCAGGGACAGGACGGGCGTTATTCAATTAGTAGCTGACCCGGGTAAAAACCCGGAAATCCACAAAATACTTGAACAATTAAGGGATGAATATGTCATAGCAGCGTCAGGTATTGTTACACAAAGACCTACAGAAACATTCAACCCGAATTTAGGCACAGGCACAATAGAAATTTATCCTGATAAGGTTGAAATACTTAACAGGGCAGAAACTCCACCGTTTATGATCGACACAGACCAGGAAATCAGTGAGGATTTACGCTTAAAATACCGTTACCTTGATATTAGAAGACCTAAAATGCTTAATAATCTTATATTAAGGCATAATATTGTAGCTGCAATAAGGAATTTCCTGAATGCTCAGGAATTTATAGATGTGGAAACCCCTGAATTAATCAGGACTACACCGGAAGGAGCAAGGGATTACCTTGTCCCAAGTAGGATATACCCGGGCAAATTTTTTGCACTACCGCAATCACCCCAGATTTTTAAACAGCTTTTAATGGTTGGTGGCATTGAAAGATACTACCAAATAGCAAAATGCTTCCGTGATGAGGCGCAAAGAGCTGATAGACAGCCTGAATTCAGCCAGGTTGACCTTGAAATGTCTTTTATCGACTGTGATGACATAATTGCTATTACAGAAGGCATTGTTGTAGAAGCTTTTAAATGTGGAGGAATAGAGTTAACTCCACCATTTATGCATTTAACATATAAAGAAGCAATGGAAACATACGGTTCTGACAGACCTGATACCAGATTTAACCTTAAGCTTATTGATATAAGCGATATTATGGAAAAAAGTTCTTTTACAGCTTTTGCAGACCAGGTTAAGGCCGGAGGCTCAGTGAGAGCGCTGTGCGTTTCGGGAATTTCCGAATACAGCAGAAAAGATATGGATGACATAAGAAATCTAGCTGTTTCCTTTGGCGCAAAAGGGTTGGCATGGATAACCTACGGGCTGGACGGCTCCATAAAATCACCTATCTTTAAATTTCTCACAGAAGAAGAAGTAGGAATCCTTCAGCAGAGGACAAATGCAAAACCTGGCGATATAGTATTTATTGTGGCAGATAAAAATAAAGTAGTATTTGATGTTCTTGGCAGGTTGAGGCTGCATTTTGGCGATAAACTGAACCTGATTGATAAATCAAAACACAATCTGCTCTGGGTTGTTGACTTCCCAATGTTTGAAGTAGACGAGGAAACCAATGGTTTATCCGCTGTTCACCATCCATTCACTTCACCAAATCCTGAAGATGCTGATTTATTAAATACAGACCCTATTAAATGTAGGGCTCTCGCTTATGATATCGTGTATAACGGTAATGAATTGGGCGGTGGCAGTATAAGAATACATAATCCTGAACTTCAAAGAAAAGTATTTGAATTGTTAGGCTTATCAGACGAAGAAATAAAAGAAAAATTTGGCTTTATGGTCAATGCTTTCAGATATGGCGCACCTCCGCATGGTGGACTGGCTTTAGGTCTTGATAGAGTGGTAGCACTTATAGCCGGGACTAACTCAATAAGAGAAGTTATGGCATTCCCAAAAAGCAGCCAGGCTCGTTGCTTAATGACTGATGCGCCGGCAGAAGCATCTGAAGAACAGCTTCAGGAACTGCACTTAAAAATTATTATGCCGCATAAGAAATAGGCTAAAGCAGAATTGAGGCTATAGCCGCACTCTGGTTAGCCTGTGCCATTAAGCTTGCTGAAGAGTTCTGCAATATCTGGTTTTGTGTTAACTTGGAAACTTCACTTGCTACATCCACGTCAATTATGCGTGATTGTGCTGATGTAATGTTTTCATTCTGCACGAACAGGCTTGTGACTGTACTTTCGAGCCTGTTTTGCATAGCACCTATTTCTGACCTTTTACTATTAATATTATTTAATGCCTCATCAATTCTATCAAGAAAGTCCGGCGCTGTGCGGTCTAATTCCAGATCATCCGCTTTTACGCCGCCGCTTAAGGCTTCTCCTGCGTTTAATGAATTTAATTCTTTGTCTGCATTTGCTCCTACTTGAAGAGAAAGTTCTGAATCAACGTCTTCCAGCAGATTAACATCATTAAATTTTGTTGATTTTGCTATCCGGGTAATATCTTCGGTTAATCCGTCAATTTCCGCGTCAATTGCCGCACGGTCTTCTTCGCTATATGTACCATTTTCCCGCTGAATTGTGAGTTCTCGAATCCTTTGCACATTATTATTTATTGAACTTAAACCTGATTCTGCCGTGGATAGCATATTTAGCCCGGTTTGCGCATTTTCAATTGCCTGCATCGAGCCTCTTCTTTGGGTTTCCATTTCCTCAGAAATAATTAGGTTAGCCGCATCTTCCATCGCAGTCATTTGCTTACCGTAAGAAAGCTTTACCATGCTTACTTCCAGATTTTTGGTTGCTGTTGCTAAACTTCTTTGTAATAACAAAGATGTTGTATCATTTATCTCAAAGCTCATAATCTGACCTCATGTCATTTCCTAACCATGGCTATATTAATACATTCCACATTTTATAGTATTTTTAACAATTTTAATCAAAATTGTTACAATATTTGAGATATTTGTAACAATTTGTATTAACTTACCGCCGGTCTGGCACTATTTAAAAACTGTTGAGTAGCTTCATCTTTTTTCTTTTTAAGATATGAAGTTGCTTTTACAATTGCCCATTGGACTTCAGCCATTTCTTTTGCATATCTCCAGTATGTCTCGGGCGAACGCATTAATACTTCTGCTTCACTCGCATTATTCATACGCTCTTTAGCATACTTTTTGACTAACATCTTGTCTATGTGGTCTTTAGCACCTATTGACATAATACTCCTGATAACGCGTTTAATACCTTATTTATATAAAGTAAAAAAACATTAAAAAATTGCTAGCTCAATGTCATCTCACAATTTTTACAATCAAAATCGAGCCTGTATTTATTATGTTCACAAGTCAAATACAGCGGTTCATTTGATTTTCCACACAGGTTAAACTGGTACTTCAAACAATGCTTTGTAATCATAAGCTTTTTTTCTGCCATATTAATACCTGATTCGGCAGCTGGCTCAATAGTTTCCACCCCATGTCGTGTATAAAACTGTCTTGCAAATTTATTCAGCACATTAGCGGAATAATCAAGATTCTTTTGAGAATATGGAAAGTTATTGAGAATAATTTTAAACACATTTTGGAGATAATTCTGCATTCTTTCCTGCTCAATCATTACAATAGCCTGTCTTCTTAACTCATTCAGGACACCTACAGGAATAAAGGGAACGGGATCAACGTTAATATTGATTTCTTCAGCAACAAAATCAGTATCACCGAGTTTTGACAGTTGTTTTTTAATGTTTTGTATTGCCATTTCGCTGTTTTTAGCCGGCTCAAATTTTTCATTCGCTAATTTTAATAATTCATTATTAAAATTAATTTTTATCTTTATTTTTCTTTCAATTTTAAGCGCTTTAAGGCGTTTTATGTACTCATGATCAAGGTTTCTATAAATAAATGTGCCTTTTTTAATTGACTTGAAATTGTTTGTTCCCTGAAGCTCACCCTGCTCGTCAAAATATGTAACCCCGTCGCCATTATTTAGCTTTGCTTTCTCAATTTGTCCCATAGGCTCGCCAATATGCTTTGGGGAATCAAAAGCAGCTATGTCTTTATTTCGTCCCTGTAAAAAATAAGTAGTATAGCCTCTATTAAAGGTTTTATCAGGGTTAAAGTCGAATTCAGGGGCAGTTTTGTCAATTTTATGCCTGTAATAGCTAACTATGTTTTTAATATAGTTAGTATCCTTAAGCCTTCCCTCTATTTTAAACGAGGAAATTCCTGCATTTATCAGGTCATCAAGGTGTCCTGATAAATTTAAATCTTTTAATGACAGCAAATATTTATCTTTAGCAAGTACGTTACCTTTGGAATCAGTGAGGGTGTATTGTTTCCGACAGGGCTGTGCGCATTCGCCCCTGTTGCCACTCCTTCCCCCGTTAACATAGCTTAAATAGCATTGACCGCTGTAACTTACACATAATGCGCCATGCACAAAAAATTCAAGATCAATGTTCGTCTTAGTTTTTATCTCCCTGATTTGCTCTAAACTCAATTCTCTTGGCAATATTACTCTCTGAAACCCAACCTTTTCAAGAAAATCAACCTTTTCCCAAGTGTTGTTGTAGCATTGTGTGCTGGCAAACAATGGGATTGGGGGCAAATCTAACTCCAACAGTCCCATATCCTGGATAATAATCGCATCAGCGCCAAGTTCGTACAGTCGCTGGATTAGCTCACGGGCATCGAGGATCTCTTTGTCGGTCAGTATTGTATTAATGGTTACATAAACCTTTACCCAGTGTTTATGGGCAAATTTAACCAGTTTTTCAATATCGTCAAGGCTATTTGCGGCGCTTGACCGTGCGCCGTACCTGCTTGATCCAATATAAACAGCATCAGCACCGCATTGGATTGCGGTAATACCTGTTTCAAGGTCTTTTGCAGGGGCTAGTAATTCTGGCTTTTTCATTTGGTGGTACTATTATATTATGAAAAAATTATTTTATTTTTTGACCATTTTTACACTATTTTTCTGTACAGTTTCTTGCTCGCTTGCTCAAGAAACTCAGAAACTTTACGGTAATGTTGAAGAAAATCTCGAACTGGTCAACACAATCGGGCAAAAAATCCTAAAAAGTAACAATTTGTCCGACAAAATCAAGTTCCTCGTAGCGGAAGAAGACCACGTCAACGCTTATGCAAACATTAAAGACGAAGTTTACATCTATAGAGGGCTTTTAAAAGTTGTCGAAACTGAAGACGAGCTGGCAGGCGTAATTTCTCACGAAGTAGGCCATATAAAAAATGAACATGTTAAAAAACAGGCATTTTTGCAAATAATAATGAAGCCAATAACCTCCTCAATTTCTTATATCACGGACAAACTCTGGATTAATAAGCTCGCAGAGTACATGGGAATCCTGACAATAATGAAAGTGAGCCGAAGTGCTGAATATCAGGCAGATTCAACAGGTGCAGACCTCATGGTTAAAGCCGGATACAACCCGCTGGGTATGATTTCTGTATTAAACAGGATCACCGAAAACCAGCTGGACATCATTTCAACCCATCCATCAGGAGATAAGCGGCTTGTGCATTTGTACGATTATTTAAGCTCTAACTATGCTGAACAAGTAAAAAATGGTTATCCAACAAAATCATATGCTGAATTTAAAGCATATATGGATGAAGTTTTAAAAAACCGTAACAAGTGATATGAAGGGGCTTTTAGCGGCGCCTTACACATTTTTTGTTTTCTTTTTGGGTTGTCCTTGACGTATTAAGTCACTTTTAAGAGGGGAGCTGGACGCTACGCATCCAGCTTCCCTCTTAAAGAACATTTTTAACGCCAAGTTTTTATCTTTCGCTGAGTTTTTTAAGGTCTCTTTCTGCGTTTTTAATGGAAAAAGTCGCTATAGGCTGTCTGGTTCTGTTGTCGTAAAACACAAGCCAATGCTTTTTCTTCGGGTTATCAACGGAAAACGACAATCTTCCTATGGCTCTGGAATTTGGAGCGATTTTTTTGAACCATAAATCAGTATGACCAAATGGTGAAGCATAATATACAGTTTTGTATTCGCTTAAAAGCGCCATATCAAATGTGCTAAAGGTTTTCTTTGTTTTATTTTCAATATCAATGGTCAATGTTATAGTATTTAACTCGCCAAAGGGGTCTTTTTCAAGATTATAGCTCGTTATTTTTACATTTAAACCATCGTACACAAGCTCTTTATCCCTGAGCGATTCTTCTGTTAAAACAGGGAGCTCCATTTCTTCAGCGATTTTTACCTTAATTTCATCACCTGGCGCAATAAGTATCTCTTTGCCTTTTCTCACCATTGAAGCAGTAAGACCGACTACAGCGCCAACTCCTGCTCCTCCTGCCACAGTTGTGCCTTTACTTGCAACAGCCGCACCAAGTCCTAAAAATTTAAAAGCAAGCAGCCCGCCTATAATGCCACCCGCCACTGTATATGCCGTATCTTCCAGCACTATCTTTGCGGTTTCAGAAGCAGGGTGTCTTTTTGTTGTCATACTGGCTTCTATTGGTATTTTCCTGTTATCAGGAGTAATAAGATAGTCAAATTTTACGTTTATATAACCGTCCCGGCCCAACCTTTTGCTGTTCTGGATTTTAGTAACTGTCCCATGAGCTACGGTTCCGCTGGGAATTACAACCCCGCCTTTTTTTACGGCAAAGTCATCAGTTACTTCAGCAAAGAATTCATCTCCTACCTGGTTAAGGCCGGTACTTATGACAGAAGACACGGTCATTTTAAGTTTTGCACCTTCACGAACTTCTTCCATTTCACCTGTAAAAATGTCTGAGTGCTCGCCCTGCTCGTCATAATTAACACGACCACGCAACGTACCTTTTAAAGGCTGTGCATTTTCATCTACCTGGTATTCAAGCTGTTTTACTTCATGATCTGTGAGGTTCTCAGCATAACAAAAACCTGCATAATTAAACGCAAACAGGCAAATTAAAATTACTGAAAGAACCCTCTTCTTCATACATTTAATCATACACTAGTTTTTAGGAACTTTCATTAAAAGTTGGAATAAATTAACCTCATGGCCTACTCAGCAACTTCTGCTTCATAGGAATCCCTGATTTTTTCCTTTATTAAAAAAGCTATGTTTTTTGCTACACTGCTCTGCATATCTTCCGGGCAGTTTTCAAGCATTTGCACTGCTGTCCTTATTGTTTCATTGAGGTCGTACCATCTTTCACTTCCTCTTTCACAGCGACCATCTTCTACAGCGCTTAAAATATCCTCAACTGACCTGTAAGAGTCAGCTTCTATGTTATGTTCAATTATAATTTTGATTAAATTAAAGGCTATTTTTAGCTGAAACTGGTCATCTGTTGTTTCCAGTATCCGCATTGCCTTTGAAAGTATCGGGTCTTTGTCATACCAACGCCGGTTTTGTTCCTTGTTTTTCATATTCGTCCTGCTCTATACTTTGCTCCTGGGTATAAAATTTCCACGTTTCTAAAAACGCATCTTCAAAAGAACGATTTTTCATATATTCCAGAGATCTTTCAGACATTGTACAAAGTTTTTCTTTATCAAGCAAGCTTTTTATACCATTGTAAAGGGAATCTTCGTTATTTCCTTTTATGATTATTCCTGTTTCATTAGGGATTATATTTTCCATAGGACCGCCGCCGTCAGTCACAATAACAGGAGTCCCACAAGCCTGCGCTTCCAGTACCACGTTACCGAATGTATCGGTAGTTGACGGGAAAACAAACAAATCGGCTTCAGAATAAAGTTTTATAAGTTCATCTCCCTGCTTATAACCCAGGAATTCAACATTTGCACCTTTCATGTACTCACGCATTTCATCTCTGTATGGCCCGTCGCCTACGACCTGAAGCACAACATTACTGTATTCCGCTGATATTTTTTTAAATGCATCCGCAAGCAAATGAAGGTTTTTTTCCCTGGAAACTCTTCCTACATAAAGAAGCTTGATTATTTTGTCATCTTTGGGCGCAATAGGCCTGAATTTACTTGTATCAACGCCTCTTGGATACAATTTCAGTTTTCTACTGTCTATTCCTTTACTTTCCAGCTCGTTTTTCATTGCATTTGATGGCACAAACACCATATCCAGCTGGTTATAGTACCATACCATGTACTTCCAGGCCAGTGACTCAAGGCTTGGATCGCCTGTTAAATGAGCCAGATACTGCGGAAAAGCTGTATGATAAGTCCCAAATATCGGCTTTTTAAGTAATTTGGATATAGATAATGCTGCTAAACCAACTAAACCGGGCGTCGCAACGTGTATATGCGTAAAGTTTTCGTTGTAGCAATAATCAAGCATCTCAAGAAACGGCGGGTAATAACAATTTAAATCGGAATATGTCGGCATTTCGTACTGACCCACCGGCTCAAATACCTTTTCATCAAGTATTTTTTCGGGATCGTGCGCACAGGTAACTATTGTATAATCTTTCCCTGTTTTCCTTGCAATTTTCAGATTCTGCTGGAGCGTTTTTGCTACTCCGTTAACATCGTAAAAAGTGTCCGAAAAGTGGACTACTTTTACTTCTTTTTCCCTGCTGACAGTTTTTTCCTGAAGTTCACGCGCAAATTTTTTATTTTTCTCAAATGAATGATACGCAATAAAATAAGGCGCAACAAGGAAATACAGGGAGCCTGCCGAGCCTAATGTATGAAAAATATCAAACACATTACCGTTTTTAGCTGTATTAAGAATGTAATTAATCAGGTGTGAAATACCGCAATTTATATTACTGTTTGCCACTTCAAACCATTTATCTGAAATATTATCAGGCGTGACATCTTTTATTATGTCTTTATGCCTGGTTACCATTGTTTTATTGATAATTTTAATCATGGAATTCGAAAGCAGCTGTGAGTTTTCACCTTCCAGCCCATTAATATTATCCCTGAAACTTGATATAAACTTTGAAATTAAGTCCTCATCACGTTTTTTATTAAGCAAAAGCCTGTCAATTATTTTAAGGCTGGTATCTTTTGTGACAAATCTTTCAATGTCAAACCTGCTTGCATAAAACTGGTAGGCAATGCTGTACAGGTTATGGGCAAAACCCGCGGGAGTAAGCTCAGTTCCACGCTCCTCAAATTTCCCTTCATTAATTACCTTATTTAGAAACTCCTTAACACTCAAACATTTTTCTGATTCAGTGTACTTTCTAGCAATTTTTATACCTGTATGATCGTCTGAACCGGCTGTAAAAGTTTTTTTCCATGCTACTCCCACAGGCTGTATGTCATATTTAGCGGAAAGATCATCAATAATCTGAGGTGTGAGGTTATTTAACAAGAATTTCAATATGGTATTTTGTTCAGCTTCACGTGAACCATTGAGTTCAAAAGTATTGAACAATACCAGCAGTTTTTCATAATGCTCCTGCGTAAGCCTGTTATTTACCGAATAAAGCGGATGCGCAACTGAATGGAAAATATCATTTTCAACGAGATAATCTCTGAATTCATAAATATTATGTCTTAGGTTCATCATTTCCTGGTATTGGAATTCCCTGATGTCATAGGTTAAAATATGCACCTTACAGTCATCTTCAGGAAATCTGCTGGTTACTTCGCAGCTTATAAAGGTATTCGGGTATTTTAAAATTTCCAGACAGCCTGTGATTTCGTTATGGTCTGTAATTGTATAGCAATTCATGCCCATTTTTTTGGCGGCATGATAGATTTCCTCCGGTTCAGTAAAGGATTCTGAACATCCAAATTTCCTTAAAAGCCAGTTACTGGGCTGATCAGAATACTTAGAATGAACGTGCAGATCAGCTTTCCATTTCATTTAAATCTTCTTTCCTTAACACTTATTACCCACCCGAGTATTATATCTGGTTTCTGTTAAAATTTTATTATAATTGAATTATAATTATATTAGGAAGCACCAAATGGGGAGTAAATAATTGTTTGAAACATTATCTGAACGTCTTCAAAATACAATAAAAGACATTTCAGGCAAAGGTAAAATTACTGAAGAGAACATGAACGATGCCTTAAGGGAAGTCCGCAGGGCTTTATTGGAAGCGGATGTAAGCCTTAAGGTCGTAAAAGCATTTATTTCAAATATAAAAGATAAGGCAATTGGCGAAGAAGTTTTAAAAAGTATTACTCCGGGCCAGCAGCTTGTAAAAATCGTATATGATGAACTTGTTCAATTACTTGGCGGGCAAAATGTACCGATTTCAACTGAGGGAAAACCTAATATAATAATGCTGTTCGGCTTGCAGGGTTCTGGTAAAACCACCACAGCCGCAAAACTTGCGCTTAAAATACGCAAAGGCGGCAGGAATCCTCTCATAGTAGCAGCGGACGTTTACAGGCCGGCAGCTATTAAACAGCTCCAGTCACTGGGTAAACAGGTTAATATACCCGTATATGCCGAGGAAGACAGCAAAGATGTAAGGCAAATAGTGACTTCCGCCATAAAATTTGCTAAAGATGAAGGCTATAATAGTGTAATAGTTGATACAGCAGGCCGACTCCAAATTGACACAGAACTCATGGCAGAGCTGTTAATACTTGACAGGCTGTTTGAACCTGCTGAAAAACTTCTTGTAATTGATTCTATGATGGGGCAGGAAGCGGTCAACGTTGCACAAACCTTTGATGAGCAGCTTGGTATTACAGGTATTGTGATGACAAAGCTGGATGGTGATTCCAGAGGCGGTGCAGCGCTCAGTGTTGTGCAATCTACAGGAAAGCCCGTAAAATTTGCCGGTATGGGTGAAAAGATGGATGCATTGGAGCCATTTTACCCGGAAAGAATGGCACAAAGAATCCTTGGGATGGGCGATGTAATTACTCTTGTAGAAAAAGCCCAGCAGTCGATAAATATTGAAGAAGCAAAGGAAATTGAGAAAAAGATCAGGGGTAAAGATTTTTCTCTTGAAGATTTTATGAAAATGCAAAAACAAATGAAATCCCTGGGTTCCCTGGATCAGATACTTGGAATGCTTCCTATACCGGGAATTAACAAAGCTGACAAGGAAAAACTTGCTTATGTAGGCGAAGGACAGCTTAAAAAAATTGAAGCATACGTAAACAGTATGACACCGGAAGAAAGACAGCACCCTGATATGATAAGCCCCAGCAGGAAAAGAAGGATTGCTGCTGGTTGCGGTGCGGAAATACCTGAAATAAACAGGTTTTTAAAAGAGTTTGATAATATGAAAAAAATGATGAGAAAAGTTACCGGTATGGCAAAGGGAGGCAAAATACCACCTGCAATGAAAGGCATGATGAAGGGGATGAAAATGCCACCGGGAATGGCAGGGAAATTTAAAGGGTTTTAAATTATCGTCATATTAAGCGAAACAACAGTGCTGGCATACCTGCCCGCAAAATGATATTGTAGATTGCATAAATGCACCCTAATTTGTAAGAAAATAGAAAATAGGGTTGGGTCAATTTTTAATTGACTCAATACCAAATAACTCACCCCTCACGCCGAAAACCCCCAAAACCCTGACAAAATATGCTATAATAAATATATAAACGCTTTTGATAATAATAAAAATTTTTCGTTAAAAATCGTTCGATTTCGTTCGATTTTAGAAAAAAGAGGGGTTAGAGTATGGTTAAAGAACTTACACCAAAACAATTGGAAGTTATTTTAGAATTCATCAAAATTGGTAAAGTTGAAGAAGCTTGTAAGCAAGCAGGAATAGCAAAATCAACCTATTATGAATGGCTGAAAATACCGGAATTCCAGGCAGAATTAAAACAACAACAGGAACAGGTTTATGAAAGCACAGTCTCAAGCATGAAATACCTGCTTTCTAAAGCAGTGGAAACCCAGGAACAACTGCTGAACAGCGAAAATGAAAGAGTAAGGCTAAGAGTGTCATCCGCTATTATTAACAATGCTGTGAAAATCTTTGAAATGGCTAATTTAAACAAAAGACTTCAGGGTATTGAAAAACACCTGGATGAAATGGAGCAGCTTAAAGAACTCAGGAAAAAGCTTGATGAAAAGCGAATTTAAAGAAATAGAAAAAAGAATATACGAACTGGAAAAAAAACTGAAAATAGTGGATCCTTACAGTTTAGAGAAATGGGAACGTATTCAATTGTATGCTTTTAGCCGGGCATTACAGGAAATATCAAAAGAAGAATATAAATTGCTGGAATTGCCTGATTACCTTAAATTTGCTGAGAAAATTTATGAAAGACTTGCGAAGTATTATATTGAAGAACATAGAAAGCAGGAAAGATGGCGCAAAGAGGATGAGGAATACAGGGAAAAAGAAAGACAGCGCCGGGAAATAAGAAAACAGAGGAAACTGGAAGAATTAAAAAAGAAGGAAGAAGAAAAACTGCGAAAGCAGGAAGAATTTAACCGTCATTGCGAGCGCAGCAAAGGATCTCATCGTCATGTTGAGCGAAGCGAAACATCTAGAGATTCTTCGGCTTTGCCTCAGAATGACGTGAAGGAGAATCCCAGCCCCCCACGCAAATCCATCCTATTTCCAGACAGAATCAACTGGGATGAATATGGTTAATACTTATTTCTAACCTTAATTCCTGAATATTCGAGTATTAAGGGCTTCAATAAAATCCTCATCTAAATGCGCATTGTCAAAAATAACAACTCCGGCCGCACCAGCAGTTCTAATTGCTACTATCTGGCTTAAAAGGTTTGTAGGTGTCCCGGCAGTAAATGGCTCAAATAAACCCGGATATATCTTTACATTGTTGCACGTAATGCTCGCTATTTCATTAACTGACTTCTCCGCCCTGACATCATCACTACTCATTATCAAGGGGGTGAATGCATCTATATAACAGTTCTGTGCCCATTCCTTCCAGTTTTGTAGCTTGGCAATAGGTGTTTCTTCAATATTAGGAAATATAACAGCGGAAATAGTTATATCCTTTTTACCAACAACCTGTCTTAATTGGGATACAAGCTCGGTGACCTTTTTTTGCCGGTATTCTATCCACGCTGGCCATAAGCAGTGGCCTTCATTTATGTGTAACGGGTCTTTTCCTGTTAGTTTATTGAATTCGTCCCTTGCATACTTGGAATATCCCCATGTGGATTCAATATAACCGGGTACATCAGGTGTTAAACTTTTTGGATAGCGCACATAATCTATATTTAGACCATCCACGTCATAATTAGAGGTTATTTCAGTTATTAAAGAAAGTAAGAACTGTCTAACCAGATGATTTGCCGGGTCAAGAAAATACCCGTTATGCTCGGATCCCGATGGCATTGGCACATCTTCCATTGCATTCCTTCTCTGGACATTTGCCCACTCAGGATATACAAAAAGTATGTGACCTGGCGTCTTCTTTACATCGTCATTTCCTGCATAAAATGCCTGGAACCACACGTGAACTTTCATATTCCTTTTATGCGCTTGATTAATCCACTCTTTTAGCGGATCCCAGCCCTGAAATTCAGCTCGTTGAAGTGTCAGGCTGTACGTGGTCATAGTACTGCTTGGAAATATGGTATATCCTTGATAATATGTTTCGAGAAAAATGTTATCTATTCCTGTTCTTTTAAGTTTATCAAGGGTTTGTATTATTTCAGCTGTGTTTTTTTCAACCGGCCTTAGCCATACACCATGGAATTCATCTCGATATGCAGGTATAGCATAATAAAAAGCCTTCTGTGAAAACAAAAGTGACGAGTTAATTTCATCCATAGCTTGCTTGTAGTTGCCCTGAGAAAGGTAGTATTTCGCGTTCTGAAAATTCCCCAGAGAGGAAGTATAATAGTTCTGCGCAGAAGTGTATTCGTAGCCGGGCAGGTTTCTTTTATAATGCAGTATTACTTTCTGAACTTCATTAAGCCTGTGTTCAGCTTTATATAAGTAACTTTCAGGCGTTATAACGCTTTCTATTACTTTTCGAGCAGGATCAATTTTTACAAATGCTCCTTCTATCAGATTCTGGTTTATCCATGTTTTCGCACGGCCATGCCCGCTAATAATGTAGCCATCCACCGGTATAAAAGAATTTGCCCCGTTAAAACCAAAAACTCTGCCATTTCTGACTGCAGCTTCCCGTCCAAATTCATTTGTACCGGTATAACTGCCATACTCAGGCGTATAAATTATTAGCTGGTTCGCGCCCCTGTAGCCCGGAAATTGAATACCCGGCTTGTTGCTAAGAGGAGTAGGGTTAACTGCGCTTATCTGATAAGTAGAAATCCTTGTGAATTGGTTATCTTCAGCAAGGACTCTACAACTAATTAATAAAAGGAAAATTAGTAACAGTTTTCTCATTCAGTTTTATCTTGCTCTTTAGGCTTTTCTGCTACAGGTTTTGTGCTTTGTTGTGCAGGTGCACTGTTTTTATTCATTTCCTGTAAAGCTTTTAGTTCTTTTTGTATCCTGTCAGGATTATACGATTCATTCAGATAAACTATACTAGCCGATTGTCTGGATGTTTCGATTAATGTTCTGAGAGCATCCATTTTTTTCTTGGATTCCAGATATTTTTTAATATGGACTGCTACTTCATCAAGTGGAGTGGCTCCAGCTTCTTTTCTGTCTATTACTTTAATAATATGGTAACCGAATTCTGTTTTTACAACATCACTTATTTGCCCCGGTTTTGTGGCAAACGCTACTTTGGAAAAGTCCGGCACCATTTCTTCCTTGGGGAAAAATCCAAGGTCTCCGCCTTTTGAGGCAGTAGACGTGTCTTCAGAATATTTCTTGGCTAATTCCTCAAACTTAGCAGGGTCTTTTTTAGCTTGCTGAAGTATATCCTGAGCTTTAGCCTGTTTCTCTTTTAATTTTTCCTGTACTTTTTTGTTTAAGTCATCTTCTGATAAATTGGCGGTTGCATTTTCATTTTTTACCGCATCTTTAAGATCAGCTTCCGATGCGCTTATAAGTATATGAGCTGCTCTTACCTGTTCTCCATGTTTAAAGTGTGCTTCTTTATTTTCTTCATAGAATTTTTTAACTTCTTCGTCGCTTGCTCCATTATTTCCAACAATATTTTCCACAAGTTTTTGCTTTAAAAGATCAAGTTTTACATTATCTCTAAAAGTGTCTTCATCCAGTTTGCTGAGGGCAAGTATAGATTCAAACTTTTCCTGGCCTCCAATTTTAGTGATTATATCTTTTACTGCAGTATCAATATCTTTATTGGTGATTTTGAGTTTTCTTTGATCTGCTTCGTACTTGATTAATTCCATCAGAATCAGGGTATTAACTGTACTGTTCTTATTTATCAATAATAGAAATTTATTTTGCGGATTTTTAGCATCGAGTTCTCTTCCCTGAAGCATAGCATTGGTGCTTTGTTTAAATACTTTTTGGAACATATTCTCGGTTATTACGCGGCCATTCACCTTCATAATAGGAGAACTGGTGTCAAATTTTTTAATACATCCTCCCAGCAGCATTAAACTTAATGCCAGGAAACCCAGTGTTAGTTTTTTCATATTGCCTCCCAATTTTTATACATACGATTGTGCGATATTTATGTTACAGAGTAATTATACTATAGTATTTTTTATATGGAAAAAGATTTTCGTTACATTTTAAAAATTCAATACCTCGGAACTGCATTTTCTGGAAGTCAGGTACAGCCTGCTCAACGGACGATTCAGTCTGAAATTGAACATGCAATAAATATCTTAACCAAAGAAAATAATAAAACTGTTTTTTCAGGAAGAACAGATGCTGGTGTGCATGCATTAGGCCAGGTCGTACATTTTGATACAGGGCATGAACTAGATAAAAGAAAGTTTGTGTATTCATTAAACGCGCTCCTGCCTGATCAAATCAGCGTAAAGGGGTTTGCACAAGTTGATAAATTCTTCCATAGTCAGAGAAGCGCACGCTATAGATGGTATCGTTATATTATTAACAATACCCCGCATAAATCTATCTTGTTAAAAGACATAAGTTTACATATTCTGGAAAAATTAAATGTTGAAGAAATGCGCAGCGCATTGTGTTATCTCAATGGCTACCACGATTTCAGCAGTTTTAAAAGTTCCAATACAGATAATCCTGCAACACACTGCAACATTTTGTATAGTTCATGTAGAAATTTTTCAGGTATTATATATTTAGATTTGATTGCAAATCGATTTTTGTATAATATGGTTAGAACAATCACGGGCACACTTATCGAAATAGGAAGGTGCAAGTATACGGCGGAACATATGGCAGACGTGCTGGAAGCTAAAAACCGCAAGTGTGCTGGTCCCACCGCAGATGCCCGAGGCTTAACACTAGTGAGTGTTGGTTACGATGAAAGGTACAATCTAAAGGAAATAATGAATACGGAGGCAATAAATGAACAAAACTTACTCTGCAAAGCCTCATGAGGTAGAACAGAAATGGCATATTATAGATGCCACAGACAGGGAACTGGGAAGACTGGCTTCTTTGATCGCAAACATTCTACGGGGCAAGCACAAACCAGAATACACACCTCATGTCGATATGGGTGATTTTGTAATTGTTACTAACGTTGAAAAAATTAAAGTAACAGGTAAAAAAGAAACTGATAAAGTTTATTATCATCATACTGGATACCCGGGAGGATTAAAGTCAATTAACTTCAGGGATATGATGCAGAAACATCCTACACGCGCTTTAGAAAAAGCAGTAAAAGGCATGCTCCCTCATAGTACATTAGGAGCAACACAGTTTAACAAGATGAAAATTTATGTTGGATCAGAACATCCGCATGCAGCTCAAAAACCAGTTGAATGGAAAAACCTGGAGGTAATTAAATAATGACAACGAAAGAATATAGAGGAACAGGACGCAGAAAGACCGCTATAGCTAGGGTAAAGCTTGTACCGGGTAAAGGAAAACTTATTATAAATAATAGAACCGGTAAAGATTATTTTGGTAATTTACCTACTATGGAAATGACTGTTTACAGACCGCTTGTTCTGACACAGAAAGAAAAAGAGTATGACATAAAAGTCAGTGTTATAGGTGGTGGAATCAGCGCACAGGCTGGCGCTATAAAACACGGTGTAGCAAGAGCTCTTGTTCTTATGAACGAGGAAAACAGAGAAGTTCTACGTACTGAAGGGCTTCTTACAAGAGACCCAAGAGTAAAAGAACGTAAAAAATACGGACAAAAAAGAGCAAGGAAGAGATTCCAGTTCTCAAAACGTTAGTATTTATCTTTATCTATATTTATAAAAAAAGCCCCCTGTTAATTGCAGGGGGTAATTCTTTAGAGGAGGGATCAGTAAATGGATAAAGTGGATGTTTAGGGAAAATCTTATGAATGTGAGAATGTTTTGTATTCTTTTTCAATGTTCTTGAAAAGAAGTTTATCAACAGCTTCTACTTCTGTTTTAGCTGATTCGAGTAATACTTTTAGTCCTTCTGCATCCATTTCCAGCTGTTGATCCAAAGCATGGAGGACAGCAGTTTGTTCTTCATAGCTACCTGTTGGTACGGGATCTTGTTGTATAGGAACGCCGCCAACAGGATTGGTGAATCCTGGGAGTGCGCCCGGGGTCTGTCCATCATATAATTCAGAATAATCGTCTGTATCAAATACGTTATTGGATTGTTGGGATGCTATTTGCATTGATTGATCAAGTAAAGCTTTTCTTCTATTGAATATTAGTGTAAGTTTGTATTCAATATCAGATTGATGTGCTTTAAGAAACAATAATCTAAATTTGTTTGCTGCAATACCCATAAAACTTTCCTATCCTCACTTACTTACCATTCACTTTTCACCTTACATTTATATAAAAACAAAAGATATTTACAAATTACATAAAAAGTATATACTGTTACAATTGTTTACAATTAAAAGCGTCGATGTCACAATACAGTCATTGCGAGCCATAGATGTCGGACTATAAGCTGATATATTACTTGCGAAGCAATCTTCCTAGCCCTATATAAGCTTTTATTCAGCATGGAAGATTGCTTCGGAACTACCTTGCTATCTTCATGTTGGCCTTGATGCCTCGCAATGACAATATGGGGCAGGGTTGATGCGTTGTAGTTACACTATTTCCAATCATGCTAAAATTTATTGATGCTGGATAGCGTAATAACACAACACTATAAATTTCAAAAACTCCTGAAATATCTTGAAAATAACAGAACAATGCATTTGACAGGCTTAACAGGAGCGGCGAGGAGCTTTTTTGTCTCAAAATTGATAAAAAATGTAAAACGCCCTATATTACTTGTTACGCCTGACATTTCAACCGCTCTTAAATATACCAGAGAAATCAGAATTTTTTCCGGCAAAAAAACAAGCTTTCTTCCATCCCAGGAAGCCTCACCCTATGAACAGGTGTATTCTGACCCGGAAATAACAAAACAACAGCTAACAATACTGAAAGAACAGCCTGAAATTATTGTTACACCAGCTAAAAACCTGCTAAACACCTATTTGCCAAAACAAAAATCAAAAGATTATTCTGTAAAGCTAGGCCTAAAAACGAAAGCTGACCCGTTTGATACAGCCCAAAAACTGACAGAAATCGGGTACAAAAGGGTAACAACCGTTATAGATCCGGGTGAATTCAGCCTGCGGGGTGATATTCTTGATATTTACCCTATATCAGGCGAGCCGGTCAGGTCAGAGTTTTTTTGCGATGAGGTTGAGAGTCTGAGGGTTTTTAATATAGATTCCCAGCGATCAATCAGGAAAATAAGCAGCATTATTATTGAACCACGCTACAAAATTGTTATTAATAATGAAGAAAAAGAGAGTTTATTAAAAAAACTATCTCAAATGCCTTCCTCTCCTCACTTAGAGAATTTTATGGCTCGGTTTGAGGCAGATACATACACGGAAGGCATAGAATACCTCGCTCCGCTCCTGAGCGATACTTTTAGCAATATTTTTAACTATTTACAAAAAAACACGCTGGTTTTTATGCATGAATCTGCTGAAATCCAGCAAAGGCTGCATATTCAGGATGAAAAGTACATTTATGAATACGAAAAGAACATAAATGAGGGCTTATCGCCCGAACTTCCATATTTATTGCACCTAAAGCCTGATGAAGTTATTGAAAAGATGAATAAATACCCGGCTTTGCGGCTTGACAGCTTTATAGGCGATGAAGCGGAGATTATCGAGGAAGTGCCTAGCCAGCTCCCGCCAAAATTCCTCGCTGATATGTATAGAGCCTGCGAATACATAACAAATCTTAAAAGACAGGATTACAGCGTTTTTGTCGATACAGAATATCCTGAACGAGTTGAAGCAGCCTTGAAAGAAATGGAATGCAACTGCCCTGTTATCCATAAAGGCTTTGAGGAAGGGTTTTTGCTGCCTGAAATGAATTTGGCTATTATTACTGACGCTGAACTTTTTAATAAACGAGCTAAAAAAGCCACGTTAGGAAAGAGAATCTCCAAAAAAGAAAGCCTGGATTACCTTGTGTCTGTGAATGACTTGAAAGAAGGCGACTTTGTAGTGCATTCCCGCCATGGCATCGGCAAATTTATTGGTATGACCAAGCAGGCAATCGACGGCCAGGAAAAAGACTATTTAACAATTGAGTACTCAAACGCAGACAAGCTGCACATGCCAGCAGAGCAAATCAACCTGCTTTCCCGGTATAGAGGCTCAGGCACTTTGCCCAAACTCTCTAAAATGGGCGGTATTGAGTGGTCAAACATAAAAAGCAGGGTTAAAAAAGGTATAGCAGATATTGCAGAAGAACTAATTAAACTGTATGCCCGACGAGCAAGAGTCAAAGGGTTTGCTTTCGAACCTGATAGCGCCTGGCAGATGGAAATGGAGAACGCATTCCCCTACACGGAAACACCTGATCAAATGCAGGCCATTATTGATATAAAAGCGGACATGGAATCAGAAAAAGTGCTTGATAGGTTAGTTTGCGGGGATGTAGGGTTTGGTAAAACAGAGGTCGCATTAAGAGCAGTTTTTAAGGCAATTCTTTCAGGCAAGCAGGCTGCGATTTTAGCGCCCACGACCATACTTGCACACCAGCATTTCCTTACTTTTCAGGAAAGATTTAAGCCTTATCCTGTAAAAATAGAACTATTGTCACGTTTTAGAACCCCCAAACAGCAGAAAGAAACCATAAATAAATTGCTTACTGGTGATTGTGACCTTGTAATAGGCACACACAGGCTTTTACAGAAGGACGTTCAGTTTAAAAATCCGGGGTTACTCGTAATAGACGAGGAACACAGGTTTGGAGTATCGCATAAGGAGAAAATAAAGCAGATTAAGTCGGAAATTGATGTTTTAACTCTCACCGCAACGCCAATTCCCCGCACGTTAAATATGGCTTTGTCTGGCCTGCGGGATATGAGCTTAATCAATACTCCGCCGGTGAACAGGGCGCCTATAAAAACTTATGTTGGCCCGCATAATGAATCCCTTATCCGAACAGCAATTGCGCATGAACTGGAAAGAGAAGGCCAGGTTTATTTCCTGCATAACCGTGTGGAATCAATTTACAGGGTAGCTGATGAACTTAAACAGCTCGTACCCGAAGCAAGAATAACAGTTGGCCATGGCCAAATGAAGGAGCGGGAACTCGAAAAGGTAATGTATGATTTTTCAGCAAACGAGTATGATATTCTTGTATGTACTACCATAATTGAGTCAGGTCTTGATATTCCAAATGTGAACACCATTATAATTGATGATGCGGATAAATTTGGACTCGCCCAGCTTTACCAGATACGGGGAAGGGTTGGAAGGAGCGAGAGACAGGCTTATGCTTATTGTCTTTACAGACCTAATAAACTGCTCACTCCAGAAGCTAAAGACAGGCTAAAAGCAATAAAAGATTTTACCACGCTTGGCAGCGGATACCAGATAGCTTTAAGAGACCTTGAAATAAGGGGCGTCGGCAACATACTCGGTCCTCAGCAACACGGACATATGCTGGCAGTTGGTTTTTACCTGTATTGTTCGCTTTTGGATGAAACAATCCAGGAATTAAAAGGTGAAAAAGTCCAGAAATGCGAGCCCACTATCGTTGATATAAACATAACCGCCTTTATCCCTGATGAATGGGTAGGCGATAAAGAGCAGAAAATGATTGAATATAAGCGCCTGGCTGATGTATCCAGCCGCAGGGAACTGGAAATATTGAGAGATGAGTGGACAGATAGATTCGGCGGCATACCAGCCGAAGTGGAACGCCTTATAAGAATTATTAACCTGAGACTTCTGGCTACAGAAATAGGCATAAACCTTGTCAGGGAAACAGGCGATGACATCAGGATATTTTCTGATTACACTACAGCAGAATTTAATATGTTAAAGCGTACTCTGGATTCTAAGATTTCTTCAAAAATGCGATGGGCCAAAACCCCGTTAAAGTCTGAAAATGGCAGCTCGGTAATTATCATAAACAGCCTATACCTGGTTAATGACGAAAAACTAAATTTACTGGAAGATATTTTCACCGCAGCGGGAAATTTTAGTGTAAAATTAGATGAAACTTGTTAAGGAGATTGCTATGAAAAACCAAAATCAAAAACAAACCCAAAAACCAAAAATTATATCAATTCGTAAATCCTGCTCAGCAGACGGAACAGGCCTTTCTCACTACATTCTTATGGATAAAAAAGCAAAAAAATAATGTTTAGCACTTTTGATATAAAACACCCCGATTATGTGGCACTTATAGAGCCTGATAATGCCTTCTGGGCATTGGTTGAAAAAAACTCAGCAATTAATGATAAGTTTGTTAATGCTTATAAAAACAAAGCTGAAAAATTTTCCGACGAAATGCAGAAACTGCGCTTCGGCCTTGCATTGAATGCTGTGTATATAAACCCTACCTCAAGATGCAACCTTAATTGCGTTTATTGTTATATTCCGCAGGAAATGCGCAAACATGGAGACGATATGTCCAGGGATGCGCTTTTTGAAGCTTTAGAAAAACTGTCAGGCTATTTTAAACAGGTAATGCCTGAAAACAGGCTCCCCCAGATCATCTTTCACGGTGCTGAACCCCTGCTGGTAAAAGAGGTAATATTCCCTGCCATTGAAAAATTTCAGGACAGATTCCGCTTCGGAGTCCAGACAAACGGCGTATTGCTTGACGATGAGGCAATCGAATTTTTAACTGTTAATGGTGTAGGTATTGGCTTATCTTTAGATGCACCAATTAAGCAGATTGCGGATAAAACTAGAAAAACCTGGGGTGGAGACAGTGTTTTTGAGAATACTATTAAAACAATACATAAGCTCAAAGGTTATGACGGCTATAACGTAATCACAACCGTCACAAAGGAAAACATGCACTGCCTGTGTGACATGATTGATTTTTTTCATGAGCTGGAAATCCCCGCTGTAATGCTTAACATGGTGCGCTGTACCCTGCCGGGCGCACGAGAAGTGAAGCCTGATGATTATGAGGTTGCGCAGCATTTTATAAAAGCATTGGATAGAACGCATGAACTTTATAAAAAAACAGGCCGGAAGATTGTTGTTGCTAACTTTGCAAACATCCTTGTAAGCATAATGGCGCCAATGGCTAGGCGTTTAATGTGTGATATCTCGCCATGCGGCGGTGGGCGGGTATTTTTCGCGCTTGCTCCTGATGGGGGGATGTTCCCTTGTAGTGAATTCATCGGCTTGCCTGACTTCAAGGGCGGTAACCTTTTCAGGGACGATATTAACACAGTCCTGCAAAGTGAATCTTTTAAGAAAGTTACCGACCGTAAAATAGAAGACATTAAACCCTGCGATAAATGCGCAATCAGGCATTTCTGCGGTGCGCCGTGCCCGGCAGAAGCCTACGAAATGAACGGCGGGATGAACAAGATTGGAGCATTCTGCGAGTTTTATGAAGAGCAGGTGCGGTATGCTTTTAGGCTTATAGCAGATAATATTGTCGAAGATTACCTGTGGAGCGAATGGGACAAGGATACAGTCACACTGTTTGAGGCTTCTGCTTTAAACCGACTATAGATATCTTAGGTGGCCCTATGAGCTTATAATAAGCTTTAATGTAGCTGTCCACCATTTTTTTTCCTGAAAAATTATCTTCCACATGCTTCCTGCAGGCTGAACGATTAATTTTATCAATATCATCAACTCTTTTAATCAGGTCATCAATATTATTTTCCACATATCCTGTAACACCGTGTTTTACTACTTCCGGGATAGAACCCTGATTCAAGGCAAGGACAGGGGTTCCGCAGGCCATGGATTCCGCCATTGTTAACCCGAAAGGTTCCGGCCATGTTACAGCATGGATTAATGCATGAGCATTCTTAAGCAGGTCAACTTTGGCTTTATGTCCTACTTCTCCTATGTATACTATTTTTTCATTATCAATGAGGTGTTTAACTTCACTTTCGTAGTATTCCCTGTCATTTACATCTATTTTTGCAGCAATAATAAGCTTCCAGCCGGTCTGTTTTGCTAATTTGATTGCCAAATGTACACCTTTTTCCCTGGAAATCCTTCCTAAATAGGTCAGGTAAGGTTCTTTAAGATTTGGTTTTTCCTGAAATTCAAATTGGTCAACATTGATACCGTTATAAACAGTAGAAATATAGTTTAATTCTTTATTCCCATTTCGCTGGGAATTGCTAATGGAAATATAGGGTAAATTTTTAAAGATTTTGTAGGCATTGACTTCTTCATTTACAACAAAAGCGCCGTGCAGGGTATTTATCATAGGCGCCTTCAAGAGTTTATGAAAGGGGAGCATCGCTAAACCGCAGTGATTATGTATTATGTCAAATTCGCCTGAAATTTCCATAACTTTGGCTGCGCTGATATTTTCAAAAAATGTGGGCATTAATGTTTTTGATTCTCTTAAGCTTTTTTGAACGGTATATTCCAACTTTGCAGAGGTATTTGAAGTTTTAGAAGCAATAAGAGTGACGTAATGGCCTCTTTTAGTTAGTTCTTCACATAAAATATGGACGATTAATTCCGTGCCTCCGTATGTTTTAGGCGGCACATCCTCCCACAGCGGGGATATTTGCAATATTTTCATTACTTAAATCCTGATTTTACTGGCGTTGTTGGTATTTTTTAAGAATTTTTATGTAATGTCAATTGTTCGACTGTCTAAATTAGAGAAGGTGTACGGTTTCTGATTTAATAACAGCCATATACACAAATTTATTTAGTATTTTAGAATTAAATGATGAAGCTTCTTCTGTAAGTAATATTCTCATCGCTTCAATAGATTCTACAGGGCCTCTATATACCTTTTCTGATACCAGTGCATCATATACGTCAGCCACTGCAACAATTTGTGAAAATTCTGATATCTGATTTCCTTTTAAGCCATAAGGATAGCCGTGCCCTTCCCATCTTTCATGGTGAGATAGTGCAACTTTTCCTACTGCATCGGGCAGGTTTAATGTTTTAATAATAAATTCGTATCCATATTCCACGTGTTTTTTTATTGTCTGCATTTCATCAGGTGTAAGGCTTCCCGGCTTATAGAGAATTTCTCTGGGAATCTGCATTTTCCCTACATCGTGCAGAAGTGCTGAAAAAACTAAATCTTTAAGTTTACTTTCACTGAATCCCAGTTCTTTTCCAATTATTGCGCTTATTATAGCAACGTTAATATTATGAGAAAAAGTATAATAATCATGTATTCTGAGTTCATTTAAATTATTTATTTTTTCAAGTTTATTGGATACCTCATCCAGTATAATTTCCGTTGCTTCAATACAAGTTTGAATTTTTACAGGTGTTTTTTCTACTGCACACTGTAAAACATCTTTAACCCCTTTGATGAGATTTTCCTTTTTGTCTTCATCGATTATAGATTTGAATTCCGATGGCTGAGGCTTTTTTTCTAAAATCTCGTAGTCTTTTCCAATTATCAATTTTTGTGACTCAATCGGAGAAGCTGGTAAAACCAGATGCTCTTCATCACGCTTAAAAATTTTGCTGTGAGTGAGCATCATAAATATTTCAGGCGTAAATTCAGTTCCTTTATTATAAATTATTGAACCTTCTTCATTGTAAAGATCGCAATCAAGTTTTTTTAAACCCACCAATTCTAAAGCTATAACGCGTCTCATTTAATTTGCCTTTATATTTATCTTTTAATATTAATACTAAAAAAATATTTTTCAATTTTCCTTTAAATTAATTTAATATAAACTTATTTTGCGGGGTCTCTTTATATAGAAGTAATCCATATTCCAGACTATCTACTATGGCAAGATATGTAGCTTCAATGATGTTTCTGCTTACACCAACCGTGTCCCATCTCTCAAATCCATCTGTTGTTTCTACATGAACACGAGTTTTTGCGCCTGTTCCATCAGTCCCGTCCAAAATTCTTACTTTAAAGTCAGATAACTTAAACTTTTCCATTGTCGGATAAAATGGTTTAAGTGCAAGTCTTAAAGCTCTATCTACGGCATGCCCCGGTCCTTCGCCTTCTGACACTGTATGTAAAATTTCATTTCCTACTTTTATTTTTACTGAAGCTTCTGTATTAAGATAACCCGTACCTCTAGTATCGGTCAGCACAGTAAAGCCTTTAAGTTCAAAATATTTTGGCTTAATATTTAAAACATCTTTAAGCATAAGCTCGAAGGAAGCGTCAGCGTTCTCAAATGTAAAGCCTTGCCACTCAAGGTTTTTAATTCTTTCAAGGATTTTTCTTATATCATCATTGGTAAGGTCGATCCCCAGATTCATTCTGGAAATTTTTTCTTTTATAGAAGCCAGTCCTGACTGGTCGCTTATAAGTATTCTTCTCTCATTGCCTACTGTTTCAGGATTTATATGCTCATAAGTGCTTGACTGCTTCATAACTCCGCTGGCATGAACACCTGCTTTATGAGTAAAAGCGCTGCTCCCTGTGTATGGGGCAAAATTATTTGACTTTTTGTTGGCAATCTCGCTTATTTGTCTTGAAACCGCAACAATCTTTGTTAAATTTTCGCCTAAAACGTTAATCCCCAATTTTAGTTGCAGCGCAGGAATTATTGAACATAGGTTAGCATTTCCGCATCTTTCGCCATAGCCGTTAAACGTTCCCTGAACTTGATTTGCGCCTGCCTGGACAGCTATTATGGTATTAGCCACAGCCATATCGCCGTCATTATGGGCATGTATGCCTAATACTGCATCTGGTAAATGTTTCGCTACTATTTCTGTTATTTCTTTAATTTCAGAGGAAAGACATCCGCCGTTTGTATCACATAGGATAATCCTTTCTGCTCCTGCTTGATGAGCAGCAGAAAGTGCTTTTAAAGCGTAATCAGGGTTCTTTTTATACCCGTCGTAAAAATGTTCAGCGTCAAAGAATACTCTTTTACCGCAATTTTTCAGGTATGTAATGCTATCAGCAATCATACTGAGGTTTTCTTCAAGAGTAGTGCATAGTGCATGCTCCACATGAAAGTCCCAGGTTTTACCGAATATGGTAATAATTTCTGTACCTGCCTGCAGCAGTTCGCTAAGCACTTTGTCATCTTCTGCTTTGCCGTTGGCTTTTCGGGTACAGCCAAAAGCTGTTATTTTCGCATGTTTTAATTCCAGACTTTTTGCCTGTTCAAACACTTCAATATCTTTGGGGTTTGCACCCGGCCAGCCGGCTTCGATATAGTCTACGCCAAGGTTATCAAGCAGTTTAATTATTTTAAGCTTATCATTGGCTGAAAAGTTTATGCCTTCTGCCTGCGCCCCGTCACGGAGAGTTGTGTCATATATTTCGATTTTATGTGTGGTCATTATTAACTACCCTTCAGAATCTTTTGTTGTTTTATCCATTTCAAAAGCAAATTTAAATAAATAATAAGATACTGCAAGAATTCCTATAGTTATTAAAATAGACATGTATAAAGTAAATGAATTATCCATTATTATTCCTTATTGTCACCCTGAACTTGTTTCAGGGTCTTACCAAGTTTCAATTGTAAGCTTTTTATAGATAGTTTGCAAGATTCTGAAACAAGTTCAGAATGACGTTTTCTTTACCCTGCAACGGAAACCGAGTTGTAATTATTTACATTAAACTGCATTTCCCTTGATATGGCTACCTTGCCGGAACGCACAAGCTCACGGATCCCCAGCGGCCTCAACAATTCTATTAATGACTTTATTTTCGTATCATCACCCATTGCTTCAATAGTGTATGTCTTGACTGATACATCAACTATCTTCGCGTCAAATATTTCCGCAATACGCAGGATTTCCGAGCGAGCCTCATCTTTTGCATTGACTTTGATAAGGATTAATTCCCTCTCAATACTGTTCTCGCCGGTTATATCCACAACTTTTAGGGTATTTACCAGCCGGTTGAGCTGTTTGCATATTTGTTCTATCACTCCATCGTCGCCTGTCGTTACGATAGTAACCCTTGAAAAGGCCTGATCCTGTGTGGGTGCAACAGTAAGACTCTCTATGTTGAATCCTCTGCCGCTGAACAGTCCGGCTATTCTGCTGAGTACGCCTGCTTCGTTTTGTACAAGAACTGATAATGTATGTTTCATTATTGTTTTTCCTTTTCGTATAATTTTTTAAGTATTTCTTCTAAAGGTTTAACTAAAAGGGCAACATCTTTTTTGCCTGCGCCCCAAAGTGTCGTTAGATCAACTCTTTCATAACAATGAATAATAATGTTTCTCATTCCGATAATATTTCGCCATGGAATTTCAGGATATTTTTCTTGGATTTCTTTAGGTATTTTGTTTGCAGCTTCACCCAGGATTTCAAAAAGTCTTTCTATTGCTCGATATCTTAACATATCATCTTTAAAATCGTTAAAAGTTATATTATTTATTACTGCTTGAATATCCATACAAGCTTGAAGCATATCCTCAAAAGAGTCTATGTAATTTTTTTCAAACATAAACAACCTCAGATAAAATATGTTTCCCGGTGCGTTTTTTTAAAGAATTTTTCATAATAATATCAACTTTTTTACCAAAAATTTCAGAAAGCATATATTGTAGCCCACCTAGAGTAAAAAGGCTGGTGTCGGGTTTGTAATTAACTAAAATGTCAATATCACTATCAGGTTTTTGCTCATTACGAATATATGAGCCAAATAAGCCTATTTCCGTTACATTATAATCTTTTTCAAGAAGGGGCTTTAATTCTTTTAATTTATCTAAAATTTCATCTTTAGAATTCATTACGAATATTCTCCCTGTATCTCTTCACAACCCTCTTTGCCCATAAGTACGTTGCATATAGGCTCACCAGCCAGCACCCACGGGAACACCGCTTCCATGGAATCAACTATAAAATCAACAAATACAGGCCCGTCGGTCTCAAGCGCCCGATTTACAGCAGCTTCAATTTCTTCTTCTTTGGTTACCCTGATACCTGTAGCTCCATAGGCTTCCGCGAGTTTTACATAATCCGGGCTTTCTATGTGGGTATGCGAATAATGCTTGTCAAACAGCCTTTCCTGCCACTGCCGCACCATTCCAAGGTAGCCGTTATTTATAATAAATACCTTAACACCGATATTATTCTGCATGCAGGTGCCTAATTCCTGGATATTCATTTGGATACTTCCATCACCCGCAATGTTTATAACAGGTTTATCAGGGCATGCAACTTTTGCGCCCACAGCAGCAGGGAAACCAAACCCCATAGTGCCTAGGCCGCCGGATGTTACGAACCTTCTTGGCTTGTCGAACTTGTATATAAGTCCTGTCCACATCTGGTGCTGGCCTACTTCTGTGCATATTATCGCATCTTTATCTTTTGTGAGTTCGTAAATCCTTTCAATTACGGTTTGAGGGTTCATTTTCTCAGTTTTTACTGGCGATTTTACTCTTTTTTGTTTCCATATATTTATCTGGTGTAGCCATTCAGCTTTTTTATCTGCTTTTTTCTGTATTTCTTCAGTGTTTATAATATTAAGCATATCAGCAATGACCCGCTTCGCATCACCAACTATAGGTATATCAACAGGAACATTTTTACTGATTGAGCATGGGTCAATATCTATATGAATAACTTTAGCGTCAGCGCAGAATTTGCTTAATTTTCCTGTTACTCTGTCGCTGAAACGCGCGCCTACGGCTAACAGAACATCACAGTTTGCGGTCGCCAGGTTTGCCCAGTAGTTTCCGTGCATCCCTACAAGCCCAAGAGAAAGCTCATCAGTCCCCGGGTATCCACCAGTGCCCATAAGGGTATTTGCAACCGGTATATTAAGCGCTTTTGCAAGTTTTATAAGTTCTTCTGATGCGTCTGCCGCGATAACTCCGCCTCCGCACATTATTAATGGCCTTTCTGCCTTGCAAAGGAGGTTTAAAGCTTTTGCTACCTGGAGCGGATGGCCGTTATAGTTTGGGTTATATCCGGGAAGTTTAACTTTTTCAGGATATATAAACTCCGCTTTATTGGTTAAAATATCTTTTGGCATGTCAACTACTACAGGCCCGGGTTTTCCTGTCATGGCAATATGAAAAGCCTCTTTAATAACTCTTGGCAGGTCTTTTGTGTCTTTTACAAGATAGTTATGTTTACAGCATGGCATTGTTATACCAACAACATCCGCTTCCTGGAAAGCATCGCCTCCTATGAGCGTAGATGCTACCTGGCCTGTAAAAACCACCAGAGGATAACCGTCATAATAAGCATTTGCAAGTCCGGTAATTGTGTTACATGCGCCCGGTCCTGAAGTAACTAACGCTACGCCGGGTCTGCCTGTTACTCTTGTATATCCCTCTGCGGCATGGATTGCGCCCTGTTCATGCCTTACCAGATAATGCTTTATTTCTTCGCATTTATATAGTTCATCATAAATATGCAGTATTACGCCGCCCGGGTAGCCAAATAGTACATCAACACCCTCAGCTTTTAGGCATTCAATAAAAATTTGGGCCCCTGTAAGCGTTTTGATCTCAGTTTTTACTTTTGTCATTATTCCACCTGATTAATATATTCACTTATTTAATATTTCATTATATCTAAATAACCTTCGAATTGTATACCAATGTAAAGTTTTAGCAAAAATTATGGTTAAAAAAGGAAATTTTTCTCAATATATACTTTTTATATATATATACAGAAAATAAAGATTATATACTGCATATATTAATTTATGTAACGAAATTGGAGTGTCTATGCAATTTAACAATTTTTTAATGTTTTATATATATGGAGAGACTAATAAAGAAATAAAACTGAGGAATAGAGTTACAACAGATGTAGTAGAGAAACATTTTGGGAGGAGACCTTATGGCACGTGTACTTATTTCAATGCCTGATGAATTTTTAAGCAAGATTGACGGAGTTGCATTAGACGAACAGAGATCAAGAAGCGAGCTTATTAGAGAAGCGCTGAGAACTTATGTAAACAGAAGAAACATTAGATCAACAGCAACAGCTTCTAAAAACGCAGCTTTCTTAGAGTCAATTTTATAGGCTTAGCAGTAGGGATTAATCAAAACGACCGCATCAGCGGTCGTTTTTGTGTTTGTACTTATTACTTACCGTCAGGCCGGTTTAAGCATGGTTTAAAGATTTCTTTTTCCTTTCCTTCTGCATCAAATTCATAAAACTTCCCTTTTATATATACTTTAGAGAAATCAAGGCCCTTGGTTTTTGAGTCAAAATAAACATCTCCGCCAATATATTCTAACTTTCCTAAATCTTTTATCCGACTCGTGGAAAAATCAGCATCTTTTCCAATTGTTGTTAATTGCCCTAAACTTTCTATCTGGCTGTTAGAAAACCATACACTTTTACCAATTTTTGTTAATTGTCCTAAATCTTTTACCTTACTGTCACTAAAATAAGCATATTCGCCAATTGTCTTTAACTGCCCTAAATTCTCTACCTGACTGTTTGCAAAATAAGCAGTTTTTCCAATTGTTGTTAACTTCCCTAAGTGTTTTATCTGGCTTTCACCAAAATGGGCATCTAGACCGATTGTTGTTAACTGTCCTAAATTTTTAATCTTACTATGATTAAAATAAACAATTCCCTTAATCGTCTTTAACTGCCCTAAATTCTCTACTTGGCTGTTAGCAAAATAGGCATCCCCGCCAATTTCTGTTAACTGACCTAAATCTTTTATGGGAATATCTCTAAATTTAACACCTCTATTAATTTTTTTAATAATTTTAAACAGGTCATTTTCTTTTATGCCTAAATCTTCGTAAGTAAAGTGTTCATCCGGTTGTATATATGCTGATATTTCAACCTTTCCATCATCAAGTTTTTTGGTTACCATTCCAAAATGTTCAAAGACCGCTGAATAATCGTTATTCGCAATAAAAGGTTCTAAGTTAATTTTAGCCTTATCAAATCTAATTTTAGCTTCTTCTGCTTGTTGTATTTCTTTCTCGCCACCCTTAAAGTTATTTTCTTTTATATAGTTTTTCACAACGTCTATATATTGCACTGGGATTTTATTATTATTTCTCACATCTTCAAATTCAGATATAGTATCATTTTTAAAACTAATACTTACCTTTGTTTTTCCATTTTCAATATAAAGATGGTCATCACCCTCTTCAAGATAAGCTCTCGCATGTCCTTCACCTTTTGTACACCAGGTTTCACAAGATAATGCCTGCATCTTCTTCACATTAGCTTCAAAGTTTTCAGGATCGTTTTTCTTTGATGGAATCCTCACCCACCCTGTCATTACTCCTGCTTCACTTGATACATCTTGATTTTCTAATCCTGATAATCCCTTCACCAGATTTTGCTTGTATTTATTGATGAAATTAAAATCCAGTCTTCCTCCTTTTTTTGTTGCATCCCGAAGTTCACCAATCGTATCAGCTAAAGCTCTTTTATCCAGGACTTCCGGTTGTTTACGATTGTTTGGTTTTAAATCCTTGATTATTGCGGAAAAAATTATACAGCCCAATGCAGGATTATCTTTAGTAAGAATATTTTCTTTTGTAATGTATTGTTTCCATTCTTCCAGCTTTTTTATGCGGGCATCGCTGTCTTCTGTATGCTCCGGATCCGGTATTTTATACTGTTCTAAATTAATCAGCCCTTTCAGCTTTTCTTTTGCAAGATTTTGTATCTCATCAGGTGAATTGTATTGTGATAAAGGTAATTTAGAAAGACTTGCATACGCGTAAATATCTGGAAATTCCTTTAATTTATCAGGCGTCAGCCCTTTAAAAGAAACCGTATCATGCGTTAGATTCCTTAACCTTGGTATATTCAAAATTCCAGCTCGCTCTAATGGGGCTGCTTTTCTCTGCAAAGAATTATTTTGTAGGCTTATAAAATTAATATTTAGCATACTCCTACAAAGAAGCTAAAACTATATAATTGCTTTTTTTATAAACTACTTTTACAAAATTTAATACTTACTTCTGACCGGCTTCTTTCATGTCCTTAAGATTCCTGATCTTAGCCACAAAGTAGAAAATAGCCATAAACAGGAAAATAAACGCCATTAAAATTAGGTAAAGACTTTGTGCGCCTACTATAACCGTAGCAATTACTCCGCTTGCCACGCAAACAAGGTATAAGACCCCGACTGCACGGTTTTGCGATAAGCCTGATTTGATTAATTTATGGTGGATATGGTCTTTATCAGCACACATAGGATTAGCGCCTCTCAACAGCCTTCTAAAGACTGAAAACGACATATCCATAAGTGGAACACTGAATATCAGTATGGGTAAAAGCACTGACACTGCCACACCTTTAACCACGCCGGTGACCGATAGCCCTGCAAGCACAAATCCTGAGAAAAGAGCACCGGAATCACCCATAAAAATTCTTGCCGGGTAGAAGTTAAACAGGAGAAATCCCATTACAGACCCTGCAAGGAGCGCTGCAATAAGGGCACTGGCAGGCTGGTTTGTGAAAATAGCAACTACTCCCAGTGTTACAGCAATGATTGTGACTACTCCGCCCGCAAGGCCGTCCAAGCCGTCAATAAAATTCACAGCATTGGTTATTCCGACTAACCACAGAAGCGTTATAGGCAGGCTTAAAATACCAAGCATGAGGGGATCCCCAAACGGATTTGAAATGATGTCAACTTTTACACCAAGCAGGAACGCAATTAATGCAGCGCCAATCTGGATAAAAAGTTTTAACCCGGGAGGTAAATCATATAAATCGTCAACCAGTCCCAGCAGAAACATTAGGCTTCCGCCGATAATTATGCCGGAAAGACAGTTGCCATTAGGATAATCCACTTTTGTTAAAACAACTATTATAAATGCCAGTACAGTACAGAGCCAAATAGCTATTCCGCCCAGTCGGGGGGTAGGTCTGCGGTGGACTTTTCTCTCGTTAGGCAGGTCTACAAACCCTTTTTTAATACAAAACTTTCTTATTAAAGGCACTATTACTACCGAAAGCAGAAACGCCAGCAAAAAACCCAGAATGTGTGTATCAAAAGTTAAAATAGCAATATTCCTTCTTCTGTACTAGATTATATTATTATAGAACAAAATTCTGATGTGATGAAATGAATAAAGGCGAAATAATAGAACTGGAAATAACTAAACTTGTATATGGCGGTGAAGGCATCGGCAGATATGACGATATGACTGTCTTCGTGTCTGATACTACCCCGGGTGATATCGTAAAAGCCGAGCTAATTTCTGTTAAAAATAATTACGCAAAGGCTATACTCAAAGAAGTTATTAAACCGTCTGAACAGCGAATAAAGCCCTTCTGCCCGCTTTCTAATGCGTGTGGTGGCTGTCAATGGCAATATATAAATTATGAAGAGCAACTCCGCGCAAAGAAAGTTATAGTTGAAGAATGCCTGAAAAAAATCGCAGGAACTGAAATTCCCGTCAAAGATACTATAAGCAGTTCAGAAACAAAAAATTACAGATGCAAGATTCAGTTCCCCGTGCAGCAAACAAAGGTTTCAAAACGGTTTGTGGCAGGGTACTATAAAAAAGGCACCCATGACCTGGTGAATATAAAATACTGCCCGGCTCAGCCCGAAATAATAGATGAAATAACCGCATTCCTGAGAGAAAAGGCGGCTGAATTAAACCTTACAGCATACAATGAAAGAAATAAAAAAGGACTTATACGCCATTTTGTTTTCAGGTACAGCAAAACCGCACAGGATGTAGTACTTACAATTGTGATAAATGCTGAAAAAACTCCTGAAAACCTCATCAAACTCTGTGATTCGGTTAAAGAAAAGTTCCAACAAGTAGTGGGCGTGGTTGTTAATTTCAACACCAGCCATACAAATCTTATCATGGGCAAGAATTCACAGCTTATACACGGCCGGGACTACATTGAAGAAATGCTTGACAGTAAAATATTTAAAATTTCGCATGATGCTTTTTTTCAAGTAAATCCTTTAACTGCCTCAAAAATATTTAATGAGGTCAGGGAAATAGTTAAGCAGAGGGTAAATAATCCGAGCATTTTGGATATTTATTCAGGTTCAGGCAGTTTCTCGATTTATTTAAGCGATTTAGCGTCTGAAATAGTTGCCGTAGAGGAAATCGAAAGTGCTATTAATGATGGGAAAGAAAACATATTAAAGAATAATATCCAAAATATTCATTATATCAATGAAAACGCAGATACCGCTGTCCCAAAATTAGCAGCTGAGGGCAAAAAATTTGATGTAATAATCCTGGATCCGCCAAGAAAAGGGTGTTCCAAGGAAGTGCTTGAAGCAGTAAAGCAGCTTGCAGATAAATTCGTGATTTACATAAGCTGCGACCCC
>Ga0209417_1001190_pt1 | contig 49843 bp, 41 predicted proteins | sample RifGroF2_FD_184002 | JGI IMG/M metagenome (GOLD analysis project Ga0209417, IMG submission 184002) | Groundwater microbial communities from Rifle, Colorado, USA - Groundwater F2 (SPAdes) (version 2) | ecosystem: Environmental > Aquatic > Deep subsurface > Groundwater | place: Rifle, Colorado...
CGATAGCTTCCAAATTGGGCTCAACATTGTTTCCCATCCAGATTTCAGTTTCAACGGCATATTCCGCTTCAGCAATTTCCGCAGCGTTGTACCCGTCAACATGAAGGGCCAATTCTGATCCGATAGCTTCCATGTCAGTGTCAGTATTATTTGTCATCCAGTTTTCTGCTTCAGCGGCCAATTCTGCTTCTGCAAATTCTGAAGCATCATAACTTACTACCTGAAGGGTCAATTCTGCTTCAATAGTTTCGAAATTAGTTTCAGTAGCATTTCCCATCCAGTTTTCAACTTCCACGGCCAGTTCAGCTTCTGCAAACTCATTGGCATTGTATTCTTGTGCCTGAAGGGTTAATTCAACTTCGCTGTTACTGTTCATGAAGTTTTCAGCTTCTGCTGCCAGTTCGGCTTCTGCAAAGTCATTGGCATTATAAGCTTCAACCTGAAGGGTCAATTCTGCTTCAATGGTTTCGCTGTTACTGTTCATGAAGTTTTCAGCTTCTGTGGCCAATTCGGCTTCTGCAAAGTCATTGGCATTATAAGCTTCAACCTGAAGAGTTAATTCTGATTCGATGGCTTCGCCATTACTGTTCATGAAGTTTTCAGCTTCTGTGGCCAATTCGGCTTCCACAAAGTCATTAGCATTATAAGCTTCAACCTGAAGGGTCAATCCTGATTCGATAGTTTCGAAAGTAGTTTCAGTTGAAATACTGGTTGGTGTTGCTTGTTCAGCATAGATCACATTGGTTGTAGCATCAATTTCTTTAGTCGCAGAATCATTTTGAATGTATGACATGGCCATTTTGCCATAATTGCTGCCGGTCCAAACTTGTTCCCAAAATGTTTGTGCGCCAACGGTCCAACTTAATAAGATTGAACTGATAATAACTGCGCTTCCGCGTAAAATAACTTTTTTTACTAACCCGGTTTCTGTTTTCTGAGCATTGTTTTTTGTTTTCATGGTTTTGTTCTCCTATTGTTTTAATTTGTTTTTTCAGTTTCTAAATTTTTGTTTTCTGATAGTATGACGATTGATTTTGAAATTCGTTACAAACTGTATAGTTCTTTTTTAAAACTTCTACCTTTCGTTACACTGTTATTTGTACTGCAAATATATATCTTTTAAATGATACCATGCAACACATAGTACCATTTATTTTAAAAATATTTTTTAAATATTTTTTATTCCATTGATTTTTAAGTATTTATAATTTGAAGATTTTTTAACACTGAGAGATTTTTTTTCAGAATTGGCTAAAAACCGAATCCAAAATATCAAAAAAGCAAGCAAAAAATATTTTTTAGCTTTGAAAAAAGATTCTTTAAAATCAATAAAAGCCATTTTTCGCTAAAATGGAATGATTCCATCCGATTGTTTTATCTTTGTAAGAACGATAAAAGCAAACCGTATGGAATTATCATTGGATGAACAAGACCTGGAGAAATTTATCATGATAGGCGACCGGGTATTGATCCGACCAAAAAATCCACAAGGGAAAACCTCTTCAGGATTGTACCTGCCACCTACCGTTCAGGAGAATGAAAAAACCCATTGTGGCTACATTGTGAGGGTTGGCCCAGGATATCCGATTCCGGCCATGACTGATGCCGATGAGCCATGGAAAGACAAAAAGGATGAAGTGAAATATGTGCCGCTTCAGGCAAAAGTTGGTGATATGGCTATTTATCTCAACAAGAGCGGTTGGGAAATAGAGTTTAATAAAGAGAAATTCATTATACTTCCCCATTCATCAGTTTTAATGTTGATTCGTGATGAAGGGTTATTTGAGTAATACTAGTAGAAATGTTCCGAGTTCCGGGTTTCGTGAATTCCAACCCATAACTCGAAACCCGAAACAATTACAACAATAAAACTACTCCATTGAAATTACCACTCTTACATATTACAGGATCCGGCCAACCGTTCATCTGGCTGCATGGAATGATGAATTCTGTTGAATCAGATTCAGTATATTCGCTTATTGACTTTGAACAACTAGCCCGACAGGTAACCGTAATCAGGTATAACTATAGTAACAAATCGATTACCGGCAACTACACCTGGGAATTTCTGGCTGAAGAGTTACTGGCTGTGCTCGACAACCAAAAAATTGATCAATCCATTCTTGGTGGCTTGTCCATGGGATCTGGAACCATACTTCATGCGGCAGTTAATTATCCCGAAAGAGTTAAGGCTTTGATATTGGTCACTCCTCCCCCAGCCTGGGAAAGTCGGGAAGAAGTGAAAAAGGTATACCGAAAAATTGCTTCAAAAACGAACCCTGAAAATATTCCTGAAATACTGCGGAGAATTGTTGTTTGGAATCAGGAACCACCACAATACTACGAACAATTATATCCCGGAATCCGTGAAAAATTACAGGATCTCAGGCTGACTTTTAAACCAGCATATTATACCCGTCTTTATCTTGATGGAGCAAATTCTGATATGCCTTCGCGTGAACAAATTTCAAAAATATCGGTTCCTACCTTGATTATTGCTATGGATCAGGATGCAAACCATCCGCTCGAAATGGCAAAGGAACTTCATTCACTGATCAAAGGTTCAGAAATTGAGGTTATCTCTAATCTTCAGGATCACCTGAATTTGCAGAAGAAGGTACATAAATTCCTGCAAAAACTTCCTGAAAATAACAAATCGTAAATTTTTGTGCCAGATAAATTTCAAATTGAAACAAAACAGAACTGCTGATTCATTTTTTACTTATCTTGCACACGAAAATAATTGAACATTAAACCATCAAAATATCAGTTATGGAGAGAGTTTCAGACAGAGTAGCGTGTCTATCCGAATCGGCCACCCTGGCTGTGGCCCAAAAAAGCCGCGAATTAAAAGAAAAAGGCATCGACGTGATCAGCCTTGGCGTTGGTGAACCAGATTTTAACACCCCCGATTTCATCAAGGAAGCTGCAAAAAAGGCCATTGATGATAACTATTCAACTTATTCGCCAGTTCCTGGCTACGCTTCGTTGCTAAAAGCAATTTCCGATAAGCTAAAGCGAGACAATAATCTGGAATATGCAACCAATCAGATTATTGTATCAAACGGTGCAAAACATTCAATCGCTAATTTACTTCAGGCCTTGATTAACAAGGACGATGAAGTGATTATTCCTGCTCCTTATTGGGTTACCTATATCGAGTTAGTTAAACTGAACGAAGGCGTTAATGTGATCATCCCAACTACAGTTGATAGTGATTTCAAAATTACTCCTGCCCAACTGGAAGCTGCCATCACACCCAAAACACGTGCTTTCCTGTTCAGCAGTCCGAGCAACCCAACCGGAAGCGTTTATACCCGGGCCGAGCTGAAAGCTTTTGCCGATATTTTTGCCAAACATCCAAACATCATCGTGATTTCAGACGAAATTTACGAGCACATTGTATATGGCATTAAACACGAGAGCATTGCACAATTTTCTGAAATTAAAGACCAGGTAGTGGTGGTGAATGGCGTTTCAAAAGCGTTTGCCATGACCGGTTACCGCATTGGTTACATTGCCGCTCCACTTTGGCTGGCCAAAGCCTGCAACAAATTACAAGGACAATATACCTCCGGACCGTGCTCTGTTTCTCAAATTGCTTCGGTAACCGCGTTAAACGCGCCGCTCGACACTGTGTTTGCCATGGTTGAGCAATTCGAGAAACGCCGGAATCTGGTACTTTCGATGCTTGCCGAAATTCCTGGAGTGAAAACAAGCAAACCTGATGGCGCGTTTTATGTGTTCCCCGATATCTCGTCTTTCTTCGGAAAATCGGATGGTACAGTAACCATCAATAATGCCCACGATATGGGATTGTTTATCCTGTCGAATGCCTTTACCGGTGTGGTTTCGGGCGAAGCTTTTGGCGCTCCAGAATGTATCCGCATTTCGTATGCCGCTTCGGAAGCCGATTTGACGAAATCGCTGACCCGCATCAAAGACGCTCTGGCTACTTTGAAATAAAATTATCGTTTTAAATTTCATAAAAAAGCCCGGTGGATTGAGTTCTACCGGGCTTTTTTGCTTAAAGCACCAATTCATAATTTGTGCTTCGTCCTCCTGCGATTTCTTTCCTCAAAATATTCTTGCTGATCAAATCCTGAATATCGCGGAGCGCTGTATCTGTGGAGCATTTGGTAATTTTTGCCCATTTTGATGAGTTGAGTTTTCCATCAAAGCCATCAAACAATTTATTCAGCATCAGCCGCTGACGATCATTCAGCACAATATATGAATGAGATTTCCAAAACCCGGCTTTAACTAAAACATGCGAAAGAAGTGATTCAGATGCGAATAAGGCATTTTTAAGGCAATTCAGAAACCACTTCATCCAGTCGGTTATATCGAGGGTCCCCCACTGGGTTCTTTCCAGAATGTCATAATACGACTTTCTTTCTTTTCGTATTTGGGCCGACATGCTGTAAAATCGTTGCGGATTTTTGTCCGACCGGGCTAACAACATATCCGTCAAAGCTCTGGTGATGCGGCCATTCCCATCTTCGAACGGGTGAACAGTTACAAACCACAAATGTGCAACAGCTGCTTTTAAAACCAAATCGTAATTAGTATCCCGATTGAACCAATTGATGAACCGTTCCATTTCAGAAGGCACAAAAGCCGAGTCTGGTGCCTGAAAATGTATCTTTTCTTTTCCCAATGCCCCCGAAACAATCTGCATTGGACCAGTTGAATCGTCACGCCAATTGCCCACGACTATTTTATACGTTCCGGTCCAACCTGTTGGAAAAAGTGCAGCGTGCCAGCCAAATAAACGTTTGTTGGTCAGCAAATCGAAGCAATTTTGTGTAGCATCGAGCAACATATCAACCATGCCATCCACATTTCGATCCGATTCCACCGTGCCAGCAATTTCCAAGCCCAAACGTATAGCTAATGAAGAACGCACCTGATCCTGATCTAAAAATTCACCTTCAATTTCGGTTGATTTCAACACATCCAAAGTCAGCGTATCCAACAAAGCATCACTTCGAAGCTGAAAGCCCAGTGATTCCATTTTGCCTAGCAACTTCCCCTGCAAGTGGCGCACTTCTCCCAATAGATTCACAACTGCTGAATCATCCCACCTGAAATTAGGCCAATCCTTTTGTTGATAGATATAAACACTCATTCGCCGCATATTTTGCGGCAAATATATTACTTATTCGCCGTAAACCAATTATTTACCGCACATTTTGCGGTGAAAAACAATATTATTCACCGCATCGTTAACCTTTGGAGGAGGAATTTATCGGTTTAACTTCATTATAATGCCCGGTGGATGATTTCTTGCGGGAGCGTTTTCTTTTAAAAACTGAAGGATTGGCCTTCGAATGCCTTGCGCTCAGGCACCGCCCGAAGAAATTGATAACTGGAAATTGTGACTGAAAACTAGAATTTCCTGGCCCGGTCCATTTCCCTGGTGTCGTCTTTCAATTTCAGGGTTTCGCGTTTATCGTAAGTTTTTTTGCCTTTTGCCAGAGAAATCTCCAGTTTGGCCAGTCCGCGGTCGTTAATGAAAAGCTTAAGGGGAACAATCGTAATACCACCTTCTTTTGTTTTCTTCTGGAGTTTATCGAGTTCTTTGCGGTTCAGGAGTAGTTTGCGGTCGCGTTTTGCCACATGATTGTTACAGGTACCAAAATCGTATTCCGAAATATGCATATTCTTCACATACAACTGATTGGCAAAAAACGAGCAATACGAATCGACCAGACTGGCTTTTGCTCCGCGAATTGATTTGATCTCCGTTCCGGCCAATTGGATTCCGGCAAAAAAGGTTTCGAGAATCTCGTAATCGAAGAAAGCCTTTTTGTTTTTAATGCTGATATGTTGTGGTTTGTGTACCATTAACTCATTGATGATTTATTATTGATGAATGTTGATAGCCTTTCGGCAAGAATATCATTCACCTGTTCGTTTTATGCATTGCAAAAATACATTATTTTGTACTTCGAAAACTTTAGAATCTATGCGCAACGAAAAATATAATCTCATTACCATTCTCGGGCCAACTGCTTCAGGAAAAACCAGTGTTGCTGCTAAAGTGGCTTCGTTACTCGACGGCGAAGTGATCTCAGCCGATTCGCGACAGGTATACCGTGGAATGGACCTTGGAACCGGGAAAGATTACGCTGATTATATGGTGGATGGGAAATCAGTTCCGTATCACCTGATCGACATTGTAGATGCGGGTTATGAATACAATGTATATGAATACCAGAAAGATTTTTTGAAGGTTTTTGCTGATATTACAAATAGAGGAAAAATTCCGGTGATGTGTGGTGGCAGCGGCTTGTATCTGGAATCAGTTCTGAAAAACTACAAGCTGATTCAGGTTCCCATTAACGAAAGGCTTCGTGAAGAATTGGATGATAAATTGCTTTGGGAACTGACTGAGATTTTGCGATCGTACAAAAACTACCTCCACAATCAAACTGATACTGAAAGTTCAAAACGGGCCATTCGGGCCATTGAAATAGAAGAATATTACCTGACACATCCGGAAATTGACACAGGTATGCCCGAAATCAGGAGTTTGGTAGTCGGAGTAAAATTTGATCGCGATTCGCGTCGGAAAAGCATCACCAGCCGGCTTAAGCAAAGATTGAAAGAAGGAATGCTCGACGAAGTACAGCGATTACTCGACAGTGGATTAACCCCGGAACAACTCACCTATTATGGTCTGGAATACAAATATATGACACAACATCTGACCGGCCAACTCACCTATCAGCAAATGTTTGATGGTTTAAATGTGGCCATTCACCAGTTCGCTAAACGCCAGATGACCTGGTTCCGAAAAATGGAAAATCAGGGCACAGAAATTCATTGGTTAGATGCGTATATGTCAATGGAGGAAAAGATTGAAAAGATATTGGGCTGGTATTCCTGAAATTAAATTTTGATATTTATTTTTGATTACTTACTTTTGACGTTAGTAACGCGAAAGGACATTAAAAGTATGATCAAAGAATTTGGCAACAAAGAGACCGAACTAATCTGGAATGGAATCCGGTCAAGAAAATTGCCAAATGAAATTCAAGATGTTGCGAGAAGAAAGCTGAGAATGATTAATAATTCGCAAAATATCAACGACTTAAAAATTCCACCTGCAAATCATTTAGAAAAACTTAAAGGAGATTTATCGGAATATTACAGCATTCGAATCAATATTCAATGGAGAATAATCTTTGTCTGGAAGAATAATGATGCCTATGACGTTCAAATCACTGATTATCACTAGCAAAGTATAGAAATGGAAAAAATTAAGAACATACACCCGGGCGAAATTTTAAATGAGGAGTTTTTGATTCCTCTTGGAATTTCAGCATATCGGTTGTCTAAAGAAACATTTATTCCGCAAACACGTGTAAGCGAAATATTAAAAGGAAACCGTAGAATTACTGCCGATACAGCACTACGACTTGCCAAATTTTTCGGGAATAGCCCCAGATTTTGGCTTGGCTTACAAAATGATTATGACTTAGAAGAAGAAGGAACACAAAAAGAAAACGAGCTAAACGGAATCAGACCCATTGAAGGAAGCGCCGCTTAACGTTATTTTCTTTCCCTCCACACAATCCCCATCACACACAAATCGGCACCATCCGATTCGCGAACCAGGCAATTCAGGGATTCACTATCGGACAATTGGTTGCGGGTAACCGCAATCTGATCGCCAGCCTGTCCTTCCTTCAAGTAATTTACTTCCAATTCAGCCGGTTCAAACCGGTCAAGAAAATCAATTCCAAAATCATCTAGAACCCGCTCTACGTATTTTACGCTGTTAAAGTGCTGATTGATGTCAATTTCACTGAACAAAACAGGATCAAAATGCAGATTTTCCGGATGCTGATCTGGCTTAATTCTTTTTGGATTACGACAAGCTCTGTTATCCATGTACTTCGGAAAAGTTGCTCTAAAATCACTCAACCTGAAGATTTTGTGCGTTTCCATATCCAGAATAAGCCAGGCAGAACTTGCACGTAAAATTACCTCTCCTGTTCCATTTTCCAGAATATACTCACGGTAGGCATACATTCCGTCGGTTCCGGCCGACCAGGTGGATAATGTAAGCTGATCCTGCCATACCGGATATTTTTCAACCTGAAAATAGATCCGTGACAAAACCCAGAATAAATTATTACTCTTTAAACTGTCATATCCCCAATCCATAACCTGAGCATGTGCCCAGGCTGCTTCAATCAGAATATTGAAAAGTGATGCAATTGATGCTTTGCCATATTTGTTGGTATGGTACGACTTGATTGAAATTGATTCCTGGTATTTTTCCATCTCTTTTCCGGTTGTAGTAAACCTTTATGCAAATCTATTGTTCAGTTTTGAATTACCAATCGATTTTACGACTTTTGCATAAATTTTAGAAAATTAATGGAAAAAATTATCATTAAAACTCCTGAACAAATTAACGGGATTCGTAGAAGTAGTAAACTTGCCGGACAAACCCTGGAGTATATTGCGCCATTTGTTAAAGAAGGAGTTTCGACTGAATTTTTAGATCAGAAAATTGAAGCTTATATTCGTGAAAACGGAGCTATTCCAGCAACACTGGGTTACGCTGGATACCCTAAATCGTGCTGTATTTCGCTGAACGAAGTGGTTTGCCATGGAATTCCATCAAAAAATATAATCCTGAAACCGGGAGATATTTTAAACATTGATGTCACCACCATTCTGGACGGTTACTATGGAGATACCAGTAAAATGTACACTATTGGAGAGATTTCTGCTGAAGCAACTGAATTGATAGAAGTAACCAGACATTGTTTGGACTTAGGAATTCAGCAGGTAAGGCCGGGAAATCAATTTGGAAATATTGGTTTTGCCATCGGGAAGTATGTTAAAGCAAACGGATTTAGTGTAGTTTATGAATTCTGCGGACATGGAGTTGGTATTCAGTTTCACGAAGAACCTCAGGTTGACCATAGTTCACGCAGGAATTCCGGACCATACATGAAACCGGGAATGACATTTACCATTGAACCCATGATAAATCAAGGACAGCCGAAAACAATCATCGACAAAACCGATAAATGGACTGCCCGTACAGTTGACAATAAACTCTCCGCCCAATTTGAACACACCATTTTAGTTACTGAAACCGGGTATGAGGTATTGACTGACGTTTGCGGTGATTATTAGTCCCTATGTTTAAAAATTGAAATGGAAACAAGAATCAAAAATTTACCCCGGCTCTAAAGGGTGATTTTTGTTTTTTTGGACACCCTTCAGAGCCTGTCCCGATGAAGATCGGGAGTTTGGGGTAAACCGAAAAATCAAAAAACAGGTAATTTAAACAGTTTCTTAACCCGGTAACAGAATTTATTATCTCAATTTTTATCCATGCGATCAACCTGGTTAGTTTCGGTGGAATTGATTGATTGAAAGTTGAATAAATACAGGTAGAAAATCGAATTCAGGAGAAAATATAAACGAGAATTTTGAAGTTATGTACTCGCCAGTAACTCAACTAAAAATTTAACGCAACATTTATTTTGAGTAATCTCTATAATCAACAAAGAAGTTAAAATTGTTTGATATCTTCCAGCAGTTCAGTTTCTGCAGCAGCCACCATATCCATAAATTCCTGAACATGCCCTTCATAAGTTTCAATTTCTTCGAGCTTTTGAGTTTTAAGCTGTAACTCTTTTAAACGGTGCCCAAGATCGTTCATGCCAAAAGTCATTACCGATGATTTGGCTTTGTGAGCAATTTCTCCCAATTCCTTCCACTTTTGTTCAGCTAAAAAACTGGTCATTCCATCCCTGAATTCAGGTAGCTGATCAAAGAACATTTGGATGAATTCTTTCATTATTTCCGGTTCGCCGCCAGTAATTTCTTTCAGGTAATCCAAATTGGTGTATCGTTCTTGAGCCATAGCTTTTATGATGAGTTAGTTTATGTTTTTGCAATATTACAGAAAATTACTATTCTAACTTTACCTGTTGCTGAGATAATAACTAATATCTTTGTCAAATGATATTTTTCATGCTTTAGCCTAAGGTAATAATTTAATTTTGTCAGATTAAAATTATAGAAATATGCAAATCACAGCTTTTAATCAAATACATAAACAGCTTAGCGCCAAAATGGCGGAGTTTGCCGGATTTGAGATGCCTATTGAGTATTCAGGAATAAAAGACGAGCACATGACTGTTCGCGAAGCAGTTGGTGTATTCGATGTTTCGCACATGGGAGAGTTTTGGGTAAAAGGTCCGAATGCGCTGGAATTGGTTCAGCGGGTAACTTCGAACGATGTTTCCAAACTAACTTTAGGTCAAGCACAATACTCTTGTTTCCCGAATGGGAAAGGTGGAATTGTTGACGACTTGCTGGTTTATTATTACGAACCTGAAAAATACTTGCTGGTTGTTAACGCAGCCAACATCGACAAAGACTGGAACTGGGTTGTTTCTCAAAATACAAATGGCGTCCTACTCGAAAATGCTTCGCCTCAAATTAGCCAGTTGGCTATTCAGGGACCTAAAGCTTGTGCTACACTTCAGAAACTAACCAATATTAATTTATCAGAAATCAAATATTACACATTCGCAACTGGCTCCATTGCTGGTTTTGACGATGTAATCATCTCGGCCACAGGTTATACCGGCTCAGGAGGATTCGAACTTTATTTCAGAAATGAAATTGCAGCGCAAATGTGGAACGCTATTTTTGAAGCCGGGGATGAATTTGGAATCAAACCGATTGGACTGGCCGCACGCGATACGCTTCGTCTGGAAATGGGCTATTGCCTTTATGGAAACGATATTGACGACACAACATCTCCAATAGAAGCTGGTTTATCCTGGATCACCAAGTTTAACGGACATCACTTTATCGACAAAGACTTTTTGCTGATGCAACAGCAGGAAGGCGTTGAGCGTAAACTTCGTGGGTTTGAAATGATTGACCGTGGAATTCCACGCCACCATTATGAATTGACCGATAAAGACGGAAATGTAATTGGGCATGTGACCTCAGGCACTATGTCGCCAGTCTTAAATAAAGGAATTGGTATGGCTTACGTTCACAAAGCCTACTCGGCCATTGGCACCGAAGTTTTTCTGAATGTGCGTGGAAAAGCCTTAAAGGCTAAGATTGTTAAAATGCCGTTTATTAATCCGCAATAACTTCTTAGGAAAGAGAAAAAAGGAAAGAGGAAAATTTGAACTGACTTTCCTTTTTCCCTTTTCCTAGTTTCCCTTTTCCTAATTTTACCTTTAGTTTAAATACCATTTCCTGAAACCGAAAATAGGTCTCGGTTGACTACTTTCTGTATCTTTGTGCCTTTGATTTGAAAATGGAAAAATCCAAAAATCGGCTTGAGGTTTGTTTGTCCCCCGCAATCTACGATAAGCACGCCGATGATCACAACATAGTGGTGATCGTTGATATTTTGCGAGCCACCTCAACAATTTGTGCAGCAATTCATAACGGAGTAAAAAGCATCATCCCGGTTGCCACTGTCGAAGAAGCAAGGGCAATGAAACAGCAAGGTTACATGGTTGCATCCGAACGAGATGGATATGTGCTCGACTTTGCTGACTTTGGGAACTCACCATTTAATTTTACTCCTGAAATCGTTGCCGGAAAAGAAATAGTCTATTCCACCACAAACGGAACACGCTGCATTCACCTGTCCAGTCATTCAAAAGCCATTGTCATAGGCTCATTTCTGAATATTTCGGTACTGGCCAACTGGTTAATTCAGCAAGATGCACCCGTATTAATCTTCTGTGCTTCGTGGAAAGATCGCTTCAGTCTGGAAGACACTGTTTTTGCAGGTGCTTTGGCCGAACGGTTAATGAATTCAGGAAAATTTGAAACCATTTGCGACGCGGTGACAGCATCCGTCGATTTGTGGAATCTGGCAAAAAATGATTTATACGGATATATCCAGAAAACTGCTCAAAAAGGCCGGCTGGCTTCCAAGGGATTGGACGATTGCATCGAATATTGTTTGACGGAGGACCTTTGCCCTGTTATTCCAGCGTTTCTGAATGATCGGTTGGTCGATATTTCGGGAGCAGTGTAAGGAATTTATCCCAAAAGCAACCTGATATTGAGATTCTATCAAATTAAGCATTGTCAATAAGAAGTTATTAAAAGTTAAAAAAATATAGCGTTTATAGATTGTTGCATCATTTTTTTATTCGAATTTTGAAGCATATTAATTGGATGTTCTATAACTTGTTGTAACAAAATTAAGTTTGATTTTTCTCAGAAAACCATACGCAGATAATCGTTTATTTTGAATCGTTATTTGCAGTTTTTATCATTGTAAATAGTTATTAACCCATAAATTACACACCAATGAAGAAGCATAATTTTTACGCGGGACCATCAATTTTGCCGCAATACACCATTAAAAATACAGCCGAAGCATTAATTGATTTTGCCGGAACCGGTCTTTCCCTGATGGAGGTTTCGCACCGTAGCAAAGAATTTGTTGCCGTAAGTAATGAAGCTCAGCAACTCTTCAAGGAATTGCTCGACGTTCCTGCTGGTTACCATGTGTTATTTTTGGGTGGAGGAGCCAGTTCCCAATTTATGATGGTTCCTTTCAATATGCTCGAAAAAAAGGCAGCATATTTAAATACCGGAACATGGGCAGACAAAGCTCTGAAAGAAGCTAAGTTCTTTGGTGAAGTTGTCGAAGTAGCTTCTTCAAAAGCAAGTACTTACAACTATATTCCAAAAGGATATACCGTTCCTGAAGATGCTGATTATTTTCATATTACAACCAACAATACCATTTACGGAACTGAAATCCGTCAGGATTTAGATTGTAAAATACCATTGGTAGCCGATATGTCTTCGGATATTTTTAGCCGTCCGCTTGATGTTTCGAAATATGCGATTATCTACGGTGGAGCCCAGAAAAACCTTGCTCCTGCCGGTGTTACCTTCGTAATTGTAAAAGAAGATGCGTTGGGCAAAGTAACTCGCAAAATTCCCACCATGCTGAATTACAAAACTCATATTGAAAATGAATCAATGTTCAATACACCTCCTGTAGTTCCTATTTTCTCTGCTCTTCAGACGCTGAAATGGTTGAAAGAATTAGGCGGCGTTAAGGTGATGGAAAAAATGAACATTGAAAAGGCAGGAATTCTATACGATGAAATCGACCGCAACAAATTATTCAAAGCCAATATTCCTGACGCAAACGATCGTTCGTTGATGAATATCTGTTTTGTAATGAATGATGAATACAAAGAATGGGAACCTGAATTTCTGACCTATGCGAAATCCTTGGGAATGCTTGGATTGGAAGGTCACCGCTCAGTGGGTGGATATCGTGCCTCAACTTACAACGCGCTTCCGAAGGAAAGCGTAATTGCTTTAGTTGATGCGATGAAGGAATTTGAAAAAACAAAGCTTAAATAAATCAGCAGAAAAGCAGAATGAGGGTTCTGCTTTTCTCTTTTAAAGAGGAAAACTTATATGAAGAGGGTTTTAATAGCTACTGAAAAACCATTTGCTCCTGCGGCGGCAAATCAAATAGTCGAAATTCTTGAACAAGCCGGTTATCAAGTGCAGAAGCTTGAAAAATATACGTCAAAAGCGGACTTGCTTGAAGCAGTTAAAGACGTTCACGCTATGATCGTCAGAAGTGACCTGATTGACCGGGAAGTACTGGACGCTGCCAAAGAGCTGAAAGTTGTGGTCAGGGCTGGCTCCGGGTTCGATAACCTGGATTTGGTAGCCTGTACTGAAAAAGGAATAGTTGCCATGAATACACCCGGGCAGAATTCGAATGCTGTTGCAGAATTGGCCATTGGCATGATGGTTTTCATGGCTCGCGGACAATTTAAGGGAATTTCAGGATCGGAACTTAAAGGAAAAACGGTTGGAGTTTATGGTTGCGGAAACATTGGCAGACGGGTTGCACGAATTGCTCAAGGATTGGGAATGAAGGTAGTTGCTCTCGATCCATGCATCACTAAAGTTAGTATGGAACCATACGATATTAAAGTGGTTCAGGCTGTTGACGAATTATTTAGCTCAAGCGATTTTTTATCATTACATATTCCGGCGAATGAAAAAACCAAAAAGTCGGTTAACTTCGAGTTGATGAGTAAAATGCCCAAAGGCGCAACCGTAATCAATACTGCCCGAAAAGAGGTTATTGATGAAGAAGGCCTGAAAAAAATACTGGAAGAGCGTCCTGATTTTAAATACATCAGCGATATTGCCCCTTCCAATCATGCTGAATTAGACGGAAAATTTGAATACAGGTATTATTCAACACCAAAAAAACAGGGAGCCGAAACTTCTGAAGCCAATGTCAATGCCGGAGTAGCGGCGGCTGAACAGATTGTGGCATTTTTTGAAAGTGGAGATCAGACCTATCGGGTAAATAAAAGCCTCCCCTAAATCCCCTTAAAGGGGACTTAAAAATAGCTCAGATGATGGTTTTGGGTTAGTGATAAATAGTAGATCAATAATTGGTTCTTGCTCCAGAGGAGCAAAATATTTATAGAAAGAAGAAACAAATGTTGACAATCGTCCGAGAGACTACCTAGAACAAAGCTTTGGCCTACTTTCGGACGAGACAGCGCTAGCCTTCATAAGTAGTTACATAATAGATTACAGTTAATTGATGAAAGAAAAAATACACGATACTGAGAATTTCATCAACATCAGTTATTCAAGTCGAAGAGTAACGGACACCGAATTTGACAGTTGTACTTTTCTAAATTGCGATTTTTCAAACAGCGTTCTTTCGGAAACTGATTTTATAAACTGCCGGCTTGAAAGCTGTAATTTTGCTTTGGCTAAATTAAGCGGAACAGGACTGAAAGATGTTCAATTTACAGACTGCAAACTCATTGGGATTAATTTCGATAACTGTGCTGATTTCCTTTTTTTCGTTGGATTTCAGGATTGTATTCTCGATTATTCATCGTTTGCCGAAAAGAAGATGAAGAGAACAAAGTTCGCCAATTGCTCTATGAAAGAAGTCGATTTTTCAGGTACTGATCTGTCCATGTCGGTATTTGAAAATTGCAATTTATCTGGGACGGTTTTTAAATATTCCAATCTTGAAAAGACTGATTTCCGAACGGCCCATAATTATGGATTCGATCCGGAGATAAATAAAATAAAACAAGCCAGATTTTCATTTCCCGGAATAGCCGGATTGCTTGGAAAATATAATATTGATATTGAATAAGCAGTTAAATTACTGCTATTTGTAACTTTTTAGTGTATGAGTCTTAAGTTTAAAATAGTATTCTTCAACCTGATGGTATTTCTGGTCATTTTTGATATCATCTATCTGATTGTATGGATTTTGTCTATACATATGAATCCGGTTAAAGCAGTAATAATTGCCGGAATTGCAGCTTTATTTACTCCGTGGATTAAAAAAGCGGAATCTCAGTCTGACCGAAAAGTCATCATCATGAATTTTGTATTTGCCTGGTACAACAAATACCTGAAAAAATAAAGATTAAATCAACAAAAAAACAGATATATGGCTATTGTAAAACCATTTAAAGGACTTCGTCCACCTCAGGCTATTGCAAGTGATTTGGCCTGTTTGCCCTACGACGTGATGAACAGCGCTGAAGCAGCCCAAATGGCTAGAGGTAAAGCATGTTCATTGCTTCACATCACACGTGCCGAAATTGATTGCCCTGAAGGGACTGATGTACATTCGGAAACTGTTTACCTTAAATCGGTTGAAAATTTCAAAAAATTTCAGGAAAATGACTGGTTAGTTCAGGATGATGATGCCAAATTTTACATCTATGCGCAAACCATGAATGGTCGCACTCAATACGGAATTGTGGGAGCAGCTTCTTGCGAAGATTATAATAAAGGAATCATCAAAAAACACGAATTAACCCGTCCTGATAAAGAGGAAGATCGTATGATCCTGACCCGTTACCTGAATGCCAACATCGAACCGGTTTTCTTTTCGTATTGTGCTGTTCCTGAAATCGATGCGATTGTTGAATCAATTGTAAAAGGTCAGAAAGCCGATTATGATTTTGTAGCTGAAGATGGTTTTGGTCACCACTTCTGGACAATCAACGATGCTTCTACCAATCAGAAAATAGAAAAGTTATTTGCCACCAAAGTTCCGGCAACTTATGTAGCCGACGGTCATCACCGCACTGCTGCTGCTGCGCGTATCGGACTCGAAAAACAAAACCAAAACCCCAACCATACCGGCAACGAAGAATACAATTTCTTTATGGCTGTTCATTTTCCGGATAATCAATTACAGATTATCGACTACAACCGAACCGTAAAAGATTTGAATGGTTTGACCGAAGCTGAATTACTGGATAAGTTGGCTCAGAGTTTTGATGTGGAACTTGCCGGAACCGAAATTTACAAACCTTCTAAACTCCACGAATTTAGCATGTACATCTCCGGAAATTGGTATAAACTGAATGCCAAACCCGGAACTTTCAACGACAATGATCCGATTGGGGTGCTTGACGTAACCATTTTATCGAACCTGGTATTCGATCAGATTTTGGGAATTGCCGACCTGCGTATCTCAACCCGTATCGATTTCGTAGGCGGAATCAGGGGTTTGGGCGAGTTGAAAAAACGTGTTGACGGTGGTGATATGAAAGTGGCTTTTGCCCTTTATCCAGTATCGATGCAGCAACTGATCAACATTGCCGATTCAGAAAATATCATGCCCCCAAAAACAACCTGGTTCGAGCCTAAATTAAGGTCAGGACTGGTGATTCATAAGTTGGATTAGTTTTTTGAGATTGCCTGATAAATAATACCACATAGAACACATAGAAAAGTTTAAACTATGTGACTATGTGGTTCAAAATATAATCGAATGAACAACCGAAACATACTTATTTCAGGAGCAATCTTTATGGCGTTGGCCGTCCTGCTTGGCGCTTTTGGTGCACATGCTCTAAAAAAGGTTTTATCTCCCGAAATGTTAGCCATTTATAAAACCGGCGTCGAATATCAGTTTTATCATGCTCTTGGACTGCTGATCGTCGGATTGGTCGGGTTTCACTTCGATTCAAAATGGCTTCGCTGGTCAGGAATCCTGCTCATTGTCGGAATTGTTATTTTCTCTGGCAGTTTGTACGCACTTTCTATTTCAGGAATAAAAATTCTGGGTGCCATCACTCCGATTGGTGGTTTATCGTTTGTAGCCGGATGGATTTTTCTGGCAATTGCAATCTTTAAACGTTGATGTTTTCCTCTTTACTTTTTCCCCTTTCCAATTTCCTAATATTTCTCATGGTTCGTTAACCGAAATTCAGGCTTCTTTATCCGATTAATTCCGAAGAGAAAACTTTATACTCGGGAATAATTATATTTGCCGGACTTACAAATAAATATCAACTATTGATCATGATAAAAAATATTCAACGCATTGTATTTATGTCAGTTTTGACAATAATCTGGGGAGCCCAGATTTCTCAGGCTTGCACCAACTTTTTAATTACCAGAGGTGCAACCATCGATGGTTCGACCATGATAACCTATGCTGCTGATTCGCATACTCTTTATGGCGAATTGTATTATCAGCCGGCTAAAGATTACCCGGCCGATGCTTTTAGGGATATTTACGAATGGGACACCGGTAAATTTTTAGGACGTATTCCGCAGGTTTCACATACTTACAGTGTAATTGGAAATATTAACGAAAATCAGGTTGCCATTGGTGAAACTACCTATGGCGGACGCGAAGAACTGGCCAAACAATCGGGTGCAATCATGGATTACGGAAGCTTGATTTATGTGGCTTTACAACGTGCAAAAACAGCCCGTGAAGCCATTGAAGTAATCGCTGATCTGATGGATAAATATGGTTATGCCAGTTCAGGTGAATCATTTTCAATTTCCGATCCGAATGAAGTTTGGATCATGGAAATGATTAGCAAAGGTGACGGCGAAAAAGGTGCTGTCTGGGTTGCCCAACGTATTCCTGACGGGTACATCAGTGGTCATGCCAATCAGGCGCGTATCACGACTTTCCCGATGAATGATCCGGCCAACTGTTTGTTTGCCAAAGATGTGATTTCGTTTGCCCGCGAAAAAGGCTGGTTCGACGGTAAAAATAAAGACTTTAGTTTTTCTGATGTTTATGCACCAGTTGATTTCAGTGGCGCCCGTTTCAGCGATGGACGTGTTTATGCCGGTTTTAACAAGGTATATTCAGGAATGAAGCAATACGAGGAATACGCAATGGGCAATGTGAAACACGACGGGGAAAATAAATTTCCATCGAATCGGATGCCTTTATGGGTGAAACCTGACAAAAAGCTCAGTGTTCAGGATGTAATGGGCATGATGCGCGACCATTACGAAGGTACCGCTTTGGATATGACTAAAGATGTTGGCGCCGGTCCGTTTAAACTGCCATATCGCTGGAGACCTCTCACCTTTAAAGTTGATTCAGCCAATTATGTGAACGAGCGTGCCATCTCAACCCAACAGACCGGATTTTCATTTGTAACCCAATCACGGTCATGGTTGCCCGATCCAATCGGAGGAATCATTTGGTTTGGTGTTGACGATGCTTACAGCACTTGCTATACTCCTATGTATTGTGGAATTACCGAAATACCCGAATGCTTTAAAGTTGGCAATGGCGACATGCTCACCTACTCTGAAACCGCCGCTTTCTGGATATTCAATGTCGTTTCTAACTTTACCTATCTCCGATACGATGCCATGATTCCGGACGTTCAAAAAGTTCAGAAGAATCTGGAAGATAAATTTGTGGCCTATACCCCAAGTGTTGATATGGCCGCCCAAAATTTATGGAATGCCGGAAAAAAGAATGAAGCACGTCAATTCTTAACTGATTATTCAGTGAATCAGGCCAATGGAATGACACAGGAGTGGAAAAAATTATCGCAATACCTTTTTGTGAAATTCATTGACGGAAACATCAAGAAAGAAAAAGATGGCGTTTTTGAACATACTGAAACCGGATTATCACCAATGCCTAATCAGCCCGGTTATCCGGAGTGGTGGAAAAAGGTAATTGTAGACCAGACTGGCGATCACCTGAAAATGCTTGGAAAGCCAAGCCATTAAACAATTATAAATGATGAGTTATGAATGATGAGTTAAAATGTTAACGATTAGCGAAAAAGAAAAATCATCATTTATAAATAATCAATTCCCCCGATGTTTGTGGTGTGGAAAATTTTATTATTTTTGCGCCACATTTTAGCAATCTCTTACTCATTGATATGAGGTAATATTGCCACTAAAAACTCAAAGAAATGGATTTAATTAAAGTTGCACAAAACGCGTTTGCTGTTGAAACCAAAGAACAGCCGCAATTTAATTCAGGAGATACCATTACCGTTCACTACAAGATTCGTGAAGGTAACAAAGAGCGTATCCAGAACTACCGTGGTGTTGTCATTCAGGTAAATGGGGAAGGTCTTACAAAAACCTTCACTGTTCGCAAAATGTCAGGAAATATTGGTGTGGAAAGAATTTTCCCTCTCTTTTCTCCTTTCATCGACTTGATTGAAGTGAACAAAAGAGGTCGGGTTCGCAGGGCAAAATTGTATTATTTACGCGATCTTACCGGTAAGAAAGCCCGCATCAAAGAAAAACGTGTATAAGGGAAAATATTTAAATTGATGAAGAGGTTGAATCGCAAGGTTCAACCTCTTTTTTTGTCCTGTAAGGCCGTACTTTTGCTGGGCAAAGGAATAATCTGGATTGATATTTAGGTCTGCTGAAAAATTCCATGAAGGTTGGGATGACCTCAGAGAGGTCACATATTTATAGAAAATGATGATTAGAAAGTTGTTCGACCTCGGCTGGGGTCGAATATTTGCACCTGTGCTTTGTTTTCTATAAATATTTTATCCCTCTGGGATATTTTTCTATTCAGACAAAATTTTATGGTGCAAGCTTTTTCCGGTATACCTTTAGAAATGCTTGGTTCAGATTGTCGCTTACATTATTCATTATCAACATTTAATATATTTTTAAGCAGACCCTATTTAAAGCTCAAAATTCACCGCAATCATATAGGCTACCCTCACAGCACTTCCTTTATTCATGCCAGGAGACCATTTGGGTGACGACGCTACCGATTTTAATGCTTCATTATCGATGAGCGGGTCAACCCCCCGGACTACTTTTACATTTGAAACTGCGCCATCCGTTTCTATAATAAAAGTAATATAGACTTTCCCCTGAATCCCGTTAGCTGTAGCAATCTGCGGATATTTCGTTTTTTTCTGTACCCATTCCCTGAATTTGTTGATATCACCTCCCTTAAAGGTTGGCATTACATCGGCTTTTGCATACAGACCATTGCCAGCTCCAACCCCATCCCCCTTTCCTGTTCCTAAACCTGACCCGGTGATTGACCCGTTTACTGAACCAGCGATTGTTTCCTGACCTTCATTTTTAGCGGTTATTGAATCTGCAGAAATAGCAGGGGATTTTTCAAATGTGACAACAGTATCCACAACTTCAGGAGCCAGGTATTTTTCAACCGGAATAGTAAGTTTGACTGTAGCTTTAGCCGGAACTGGAATATCAGGAGGTGGAGGTAGTGGAGGTCCTCCCGGTTCATCAGGTGCAAAAAGGTTTTCAACAGAAATATATTTGGAAGCATTGACAAACTGTTTTTTTTGATTTTTGAAAATGAAGTATGGAATTAGTGCAGCAGTACTTCCGGTTAGAATGGCAAGAATAACAGCGAATAAAAGAATACGCGGATGCAATTTTCTTAAGTAATATGCACCATATTCCTTGTTTACCTTTTTAAAAATTCGATCATCAAAATAGGGAATCATCCTTTTTATGGTATTTAGGTATCCTTTTATTGGTCAATGTAATCATAAGGAAGTTGGTCTCCAATTCGCTTATCGGCCATTTTCCCATCCCAGGATATTCCTGATTCATCGAAATAGCCGTTTTTATTAAACAATACTTTTTCTTTAATAAATTTGATATGACTGGTTGTCATTTTAGAGTAGTAACATATGCCCAGATATTTTTGATTAGCAAGAAATTTTTGATGTTTGTCATCTTCAACTACAATATCCTTATAATCAACAAATTCATTGTTTAAATTATTAACAACAAATCCGGTTTTCTCTAATTTATTTACCCAAAGTGATCTGAAAAAGTGCATTCTTGAACCACGATATGCGTTTTTCCGTCTTCTTTCAATGACTGGCTTTTCAGGATTATTGGTTGTCAAATCTTCATTGAAAATAAGGTTTCCTTTATACACAAATGATTTATTTCTTTTATAATATTCAAATTTATCGAGATAATAAGTGATTTTATACCCCAGTTTTCGGTTGATGATCTGGAGTGGTTCCGAAGCATAAGCCTTCAGTGTATCGCGATCAGCCCCGTAGTTAAAAGTAATGTCGTCTTCATTAAGAATGTCACAATTCCGGGCATTTGCTGAGGTTCCCAGAAATTCATTTTTAAATAAAAATAATAAAAACAAGTTATACTTCCTTTCCCTGGCATGATCGTTTGACTTTATCACAAATTCATTCAATTCATATACTTTTGGCGTCAGATGAATAATGAGTGGATTGCCTGTTAAGTAAGTGGTCGAATTAAGGGTAGTTGAATTATACCCCAACATACTCACAGTTAACGGCATTGGAGCATTTTTCGTAACATCAAAAACAAAATTTCCCTTTTCATCGGTAAGAGTTCCAACCGTGGTTCCATTAAAATAAACGGTGGCCGAAAAGATCGCCTCATGGGTTTTCTGATCAAAAACAGTTCCTTTAACAACCTGATTGTATGCCACCAGGGATAAACTAATGAATAGAAATATTAAGATTGTTTTTCTCATAACAATAATGCTTTTCATATTTAAAAGAAGAAACTGATTCAAATTGTATTTATATCTATTTTGCCCATAGGGCATAAATGTCAATAGAAAAAAAATAACCTACCTGTTGTCTGTTAGGACATTAATCTTTACGGGATTAATTCCCTACGGGAAATTTGTTTTCATAAAGCGTCTTATCTATTGATATTCATCTCTTACAGAGAAACTTAAAACAGTTTCTCTGTTATTCACTTGTTCTAAGGTGTGAATTTTTCCTTTCTCACGGTAAATTTGAAGGTCCCGGCGCCAGGTAACCCATCTTCGCTTACCCCTTCGATCCTACCCACAAAGTCGGTATTAATATCCGAACAAAAAAAACTTAGTGTGGCTTCTCCATTTTCATCAGTAGTAACCGAGGGTTCCCACAACAAAGTATTTCGGAAATCAGAGATCGTTTCTTCTCCGGAATTCAGATCGTAATTGGGCTGATAGAACTCCCGCCTTCCGTAATATCCTTTCACCCTTACCAAATTATTTATCTTTAATAAATCCTGTTCCGAATATCTTGGTGTAGTAGGTGCATGATATCTGACTTCAATCGTATATTCATTATTTAGTTGATAATTCATAATTTTAAGATAAGTCATTCCATCAATTGGTTTTTTGTTACCTGGTTCACGAACATGCCTTGGACAATTCAAAACATTATAAAAGCAGACATAATCATCTCTCAAGGCAAAAAAGTCATACTTTGCCAGACTATCTAACATTCCTAAGTATTTTCCACGGATAATATTTGATTTTTGCCCCCGTATTGAAACATCTTTGATTTTAACTACATTAGCATCAACCGTATATTGAATCATGGAATCCACTTTGCTTTCAGTTAAGCATGACAATGGATAGGAAACAGATTTAGTTTTCATCAATTGATTGATTGTTTCAAAGGGATCTGTCAGTTTTATATGAAGATCAAATTCAGGTGGAGCCAAAAGGTCCCAGGTTTTGATCTGTTGATTTGGATACGAACAAAAGGGTTTCAGATAAATATAGTCATCCTCGCTTCTTTTTAGCAATTCAGAAGAAATGTCAAATCTTGCCACCGAATCAGCCGGGATTATAACTTTTAAACTATCCTTGTTTGGGGCAAAGGCTATCACAAAGGTTTGTTCCTTTGGAATCTTGTTTTTTCTTTTCGGGTAAAATATCTCTCCTTTTATTTCATCAAAAACTACTTTTCCATTTGATTCATCTGAATTTTTCAGATTGGACTCACTCCAAATGAATTTTCTCCAACCCTGAGTGAGCATGAGCAAATCCAAAGCTTCTTCTCGGTTTTTGCTTTTACTGTTGAAATAATAGGACGGATTGTAAATCCTTCCTTTCAGTTGTGACGCAAGATAGATGTGTGAAAGAATATTGCTGGAATCGCTGGTATTTTGATAAAGCTGATCGAACACGCTGACTCCTAAATTGGCTGATACCGGATAACCCGATTCATCTTTCGCGGTAATCTTCAGGTTGACCTTTCCCCTTGTTGGAACAACGTTTTTGGATAAGTCGGCGGTAAGATAAAGTTTTCGTTCCTGATTGATATAAATTAGTCTTTCGGCTACAGGGACTAAGTTCCCATTAAAAAGTGTAACTTCGGCAATGCCTTGCGGAAGCAACGAAAGCGGTATTTTTATCCGTATTCCTTTGGCTACTTTTCCCGTACTCATTGCATAAACCACACCCCTGCACTGAACCCTCACATAAAAATCATTTTCGCGAATTTCCGGGCTTTGAGATATCTTAAAAGTGAGCGTATCTTTACCTCTGTCGGCCAGTTTCAAAGTCATTCCTGCTTTTGCTATTTCAGGCAAAAGGAAAGTACTATCGATCAACGGGTGTGTCAATCGGATGTAATATTTTTTTCCTGCATCAGGTTTAAATTCAAAACTTCCCATTCCTGCATGGAAGCTTTTAAATTCCCGAATAGGTTGGTTGTTTTCGAAAAGGATTCCTTCAACATCAACAGGTTCTCCATTATGGTTTACTGCTTTAAAGGCCAGTTTACTTCGGATACCGGAAACCAAACCTCCTCCCTCGGGAAAAGTTGTAAATTGAATCTTCTGATTTGGTTGGTTTGTATCAGTGACCTCAGTTTTTGTTGTTACGGGCATTGGTGAAGTCATGTCCTGTTTGACAATTATCCTTTTTACCGCTTTAAACTCTGAGGTATCGTTCAGGAATGAATTCGGGGTAAAAGCGGCCAGTAAATAGTCTCCTTCAGGTAAGGAACTTTCGAGGTAAACACGACCATTGGCAAACCCGTCCTGAATCTCATATTTTTCTTCCCAAACTGCTTTACGGGTAGTACTATTTAATAACTGCAGATACAGGGTTTTACTAAGTAACGAAGGCATCAGGTATTTCGAATCAAGCAAATACACCTTGAACCATAAATCTTCACCGGTTTCGTATATATCTTTACTGACCTGGATATAAGCCACTTCTCCAGGAGCATTTTCAGAAAGATCAAACTCAAAATTCACATTCTTGTTAGTATGGGTTTCAACCGAAGTATCATTAAAATTTACTTCTGATGAAAATATCTCTTCATGAGTTTTCTGATCAGAAACTGTTTCTTTAATTACCTGATTGTACCCAACAAAGGATAAACTAATGAATAGAAATATTAGGATTGCTTTTCTCATAAAAGAAACGCTTTTCAATATTAAAAAACAATTATTGATCAGTTGGAGTAAACTTTTCCTTTCTCACGGTAAATTTGAATGTTCCGATCCCGAGTAAACCGTCTTCGCTCACCCCTTCAATCCTACCCACAAAGTCGGTATTAATATCCGAACAAAAAAAACTTAGAGTGGCTTCTCCCTTTTCATCAGTAATAACCGAAGGTTCCCACATCAAAGTATTTCGGAAATCAGGGATTAGAACTTCTTCTGTCTCCTGATCATAGTTTGGCAGATAAAACTCACGTTTCCCATAATAGGCTTTTACTCTATACAAATTATTTACTTTCAATAATTCATCTTCAGAATATTTAGGACGCCAATAGGTTATTTTACGTGTTCGTTCATTAATTGTATTATAATCAATAATTATCATATATTGCTTTCCTTGGGTAGGAACTATTGTACCTGGTTCATTACGGTCATGTCTTGGACAATTCAAAATACCCATTCTGCAGACATAGTCATGTGCATTAAAAGCGATACTATCCAGAGTTCCAAGGTATTTTCCCCTAATAATTTTAGCCCGTTTCCCTTTGATTGTAACGTCCTTTATCCTGACCACCCCGGATTCTACCGAATATAGATCGGATGTATCCTTTTTTTCAATTAACGGGTTAGTAATAGGGTACGTTACTTCAACCAATTTCATAGAACGATTGATGGTTTGAAAAGGGTCAACTAATTTGATGCGGAAATCAAACTCAGGCATTGCTAAAGGATCCCATGATTTCATCCGGAGTTTTGATTCATAAGGCCCAAAAGGTTTTAGATAAACATAGTCATTTTCCCATTCTTTCAACATATCGGCGGAAACAGTAAATCCGCCAAGTGAATCTGCCGGGATAAGGACATTTGTACTGTCTATATTCGGTGAGAATGCCAACACGAATAGTTGTTCCTTTGGAAACTTCTTTTTCCTTAATGGAAAATATATATTCCCCGAAATCCCATCAAAAATTACCTTATCCTTTGTTTCGCCGGAACTTTTCAGATTGCTTTCACTCCAAATATACTTCCTCCAACCCTGGGTAAGCATGAGTAAATCCAAAGCTTCTTCCCGGACTTTGCTTTTACTGTTGAAATAATAGGACGGGTCGTAAATCCTTCCTTTCAGTTGTGATGAAAGATAGACATGAGAAAGAATGTTGCCGGAGTCGCTGGGATTTTCATGAAGTTGATCAAAAACACTTACGCCAAGATTGGCTGAGACCGGATACCCTGATTCATCCTTCGCAGTAATTTTCAGGTTGACCTTTCCCCTTGTTGGAAACACGTCTTTGGATAAATCGGCAGTAATATGAAGTTTTCGTTCCTGATTGATGTATACCAACCTTTCTGCTACAGGTACAAGGTCACTATTGAAAAGTGTAACTTCGGCAATGGCCTGAGGAAACGATGCGAGTGGTATTTTAATCCGTATTTCGCCTATTACTTTTCCGAAAGCCACTGCATAAACCACACCCCTGCACTGAACTCTCACATAAAAATCACTCACTCTAAGTTCCAGGCTTTGAGATATCTTAAAAGTGAGTGTATCTTTATCATTGTCGGCCAGTTTCAAAGTCATTCCGGCTTTTGCTATTTCCGGCAAAAGAAAAGTACTGTTAACTGAAGGTTTTATCAGCCTGATATGGTAATTCTTATCGGCCTGGGGTAAAAATTCGCAACTCCCCATTCCGGCATGAAAGCTTTTAAATTCCTGAATGGGTTGGTCATTTTCGAACAAGGTTCCTTCAACATCAACAGGTTGGCCACTTGAATTTACTGCTTTAAAAGCCAGTTTACTTCGTATGCCTGAAACCAGACCTCCGCCCTCAGGAAAAGTTGTAAATTGTATTTTCTGATTCGGTTGGTTTGCATCATTTATCTCAGATTTTGATGCTACAGGCGCTGGCGAAGTCATATCCTGTTTGATAAATATCCTTTTTACCGCTTTAAACTCTGAAGTATCGTTCAGGAATGAATTTTCTGTATAAGCTGCCAGCAAATAGTCTCCTTCAGGTAAGGAACTTTCGAGGTAAACTCGACCATTGGCAAACCCATCCTGAATTTCATATTTTTCTTCCCAAACTGCTTTACGGGTAGTACTATTTAATAGCTGCAGATACAGGGTTTTACTAAGTAACGAAGGCATCAGGTATTTCGAATCCAACAAATACACCTTAAACCATAAGTCTTCACCAGTTTCGTAAATATCTTTACTGGTCTGGATATAAGCTATTTCAGCAGGAGCATTTTCAGATAGAACATGAAATTGTTCGGCGAGCTTAGTTGGCTTGTCAGTATTGGATTGCGCCCTACCAGCAGAATAAAACACAATGGTTAATGCCAACAAGATGATATAGGATCTTCCATTTTTCATTCTATCGTGATATCAAATCTTTGAAAAAATCAGATTTTAAATTAACTTTTAAGGAACATCAGTCTCCTTCCATACAGAGAAACTGAAATATCCAGCCCCTAATAAACCATTACCACCTACGCCTTCTATTCTACCAACGAAATTCGTATTTATATCTGAACAGAAAAAACTTAGAATTGCTTCACCCTTTTCATCTGTTATAACCGAGGGTTCCCACAGCAAAGTATTTCGGAAATCAGGTATTAGAACTTCTTCTGTCTCCTGATCATAGTTTGGCTGATAAAACTCCCGCCTTCCGTAATAAGCTTTAACCCTTGATAAATTATATTTCTTTAAAAGTTCTTCTTCGGTAAGCTCCTGATAAGCATGGTGGGAAATCAATACATGAGATGCTCCCCAATTATCAATATATCTTCTCCCTTCAACTGGTTTTGATGAACCAATATCAAAACGAGAATGATTTTTACAGTTCCAGATTGCGTACTTACAGACATAATCATCTGTTGCAACACCAATAGGTATCAAGTCTAGTCTTGCAAGGCTGTCAAGGGTTCCCAAAAATTTTCCGTGAATTCTTTTGTCTTTTTCTCCTTTTATGGTAATCTCCTTAATTCTAACTACATCTGAGTTTGTTCTAATTGTGTCGGATAATACTTTTTTCTCCTGTGACAACCTCACATACGGGAATGAAACTTCATTCTTAGCCATTATCTGGTTGATGGTTTTAAAAGGATCATTGAGCTTGATTTTAAGATTAGAACCTCTGGGTCCAAATGGCTTGATGTAGACATAGTCATTTTCCATCACTTTTAAACGGTCAGGGAAAATAGAAAATCTCCCAGCTGAATCTGTAGCAATTAGAGTACTCAAGCTGTCCTTGTTTATTGAAAATTCCATAACAAACATCTGCTCTTTGGGGATATTCCCTTTTCTCTTTGGGTTAAATAACTCCCCTCTTATTTCATCAAAAATTACCTTCTCCCTTGTTTCGTTGGAACTTTTCAGATTGCTTTCACTCCAAATATACTTCCTCCAACCCTGGGTGAGCATGAGTAAATCCAAGGCTTCATCACGGCCTTTGCTTTTACTGTTGAAATAATAGGATGGGTTATAAATCCGCCCTTTCAGTTGTGATGAAAGATAGATGTGCGAAAGAATGTTGCTGGAATCGCTGGTATTTTGATAAAGCTTATCGAACACGCTAACTCCTAAATTGGCTGATACAGGATACCCCGATTCATCCTTCGCGGTAATTTTCAAGGTGACTTTTCCCCGAGTTGGAATGACGTCCTTCGATAAATCCGCGATAATATAAAGTTTTCGCTCCGGATTGATATAAACCAACCTTTCGGCTACAGGAACAAGATCGCTATTGAAAAGGGTAACTTCGGCAATACCTTGAGGAAGCAATGCAAGTGGTATTTTTATCCGTATTTCTCCGGTTACTTTTCCGGTAGCCATGGCATAAACCACACCCATGCACTGAGCCCGTACATAAAAATCACTCTCAACATTGTCAGGGCTTTGAGCTATCTTAAAAGTAAGCGTATCTTTATTTCTATGCACCATATTCAAAGTCATTCCTGATGCAATTATCTCAGGCAAAAGGAAAGTACTGTCAACAGAAGGTTGCGACAACCGGATATGATATTTTTTACTGGCGTCAGGTATAAATTCGAAGTTCCCCATTCCGGCATGGAAGCTTTTAAATTTTTGGATTGGCTCATTGTTTTCGAACAAGGTTCCTTCAACATCAACAGGTTCACCACTATTATTTACTGCTTTAAACGCCAGTTTGCTTCGGATACCGGAAACCAGACTACCACCTTCGGGGAAAGTTGTAAATTGTATTTCATGATTCGATCCGGTTGCTACAGGCGTCTGAGATTTGGTCGCTATCGGTGTTGGAGAAGTCATATCCTGTTTGACAATTATCCTCTTTACAGCTTTAAACTCGGAGGTATCGTTATAAAATGAATTCTCTGTATAAGCTGCCAGTAAATAATCGCCTTCGGGCAAAGAACTTTCGAGGTAAACACGACCATTGGCAAATCCATCCTGAATTTCATATTTTTCCTCCCAAACTGCTTTACGGGTAGTACTATTTAATAACTGCAGATACAGGGTTTTACTAAGTAACGAAGGCATCAGGTATTTTGAATCAAGCAAATAAACCTTGAACCACAAATCTTCGCCAGTTTCGTATAGGTCTTTACTGGTTTGGATATAAACTATTTCGGCAGGAGCATTTTCAGAAATAGCATGAAATTGTTCGGCGAGCTTAGTCGGCTTGTCAATGATAGTTTGTGCATGAACTGTAACAAACAAAAGGAAGGACAATAGTGCTAAAAGAAAACTCTTGTCTCTTTTCAAGGATGCCATTCTGATTGGTTAGTTTGGTTTTTTCTAAAATTAGGGCTAATTATCTTTATTTCAAAAAATATCTAACTCCAATGACTCACCATTTTGCCATCAAATTTGAAACCATTTTTTCTACATCAGAATTTTCTCTTTCAATGCAGCGCCTGTATAGGATTCAGGAATATTAACCAGATCTTCAGGTTTCCCTTCGAAAAGAACTCTTCCACCATCTTTTCCGCCTTCGGGGCCTAAATCAATCACCCAATCGGCACATTTAATCACATCCAGGTTGTGCTCAATAATGATGATGCTGTGACCACGTGCAATCAGGGCATTAAACGAATCGAGCAATTTACGGATGTCATGAAAATGAAGACCGGTAGTTGGTTCGTCGAAAATGAACAGGGATGGACTTCCTTTTTCTTTGGCCAGAAAAGATGCCAGTTTGATTCGCTGACTTTCACCTCCGGATAAAGTACTCGATGACTGGCCCAATTTCACATAGCCCAATCCCACGTCCTGCAAGGGTTTTAGTTGTTTGGCGATTTTTTTTGCAGAAGGCGATTTATGGCTCCCAAAGAAATCAATGGCTTCATCCACCGTTAAGTCGAGAATATCGTATATATTTTTCCCTTCGAAGGTGACTTCCAGTATTTCGTCCCTGAAGCGCTTACCTTTACAGCTTTCGCAAACCAGATGAATATCGGCCATAAACTGCATCTCGACCGTAATCTCACCTTCGCCCTGACATTCTTCGCACCGACCGCCTTCGATATTGAATGAAAAATGTGATGGTTTGAACCCATTGAATTTGGAACTCTGTAACTCTGAAAACAGCTTGCGGATTTCATCATAAACTTTCAGGTAAGTAACCGGATTGGAACGTGATGATTTTCCAATCGGATTTTGATCAACAAACTCGATAGAAGTAATCAGGTTAAAATCACCCCGGATAATATCATGCTGTCCGGTTTTTTCGCTGAAGCCTCCAAACATTTTGGCCAATGCGGGATACAGAACTTTGGATACCAGTGACGATTTTCCGGAACCACTTACCCCGGTAACCACACATATGGTATTCAGCGGAAACTTTACGTCAACATTCTTCAGATTATTTTCGCGGGCTCCGGTGATTTCAATGTAATTGCTCCATTTCCTTCTGGACAATGGCAGTTCTATCTTCTCTCTGCCGGTCAGGTATTTTGCGGTAAGACTTTCAGAAGAAGATTCCAGTTGTTCGTGCGTTCCCTGAAAAACGACCTCTCCACCCAATCGTCCGGCTAGCGGGCCAATGTCTATGATTTCATCTGCTTCGCGGATAATTTCTTCATCGTGTTCAACAACCAAAACGGTATTGCCTAATTTTTGCAATTTCCGCAGCACTTTTATCAGTCGTACCGTATCTCTGGAATGCAGTCCATTACTGGGTTCATCTAGAATATACATGGAGCCAACAAGACTGCTTCCCAAGGAAGTTGCAAGGTTAATTCGCTGCGATTCGCCTCCCGATAAAGTTGAAGAAAGCCGGTTCAGGGTTAAATACCCAAGTCCAACATCGGTTAAAAATTCAAGTCGGTTATTTATTTCAGTCAGGATGCGTTCGGCAATTTTTGTTTCATGATCGGTAAGTTTCAGATTCAGGAAAAATTGCTGCAACTCATCAATGGGTAGTAAAACCAAATCCTGAACAGATTTCTCACCAACTTTCACATACATGGCTTCTTTTTTAAGACGAGTTCCCCGGCAATCGGGGCAACTGGTTTTCCCTCTGTATCTAGATAGCATTACCCTGTATTGAATCTTGTAAACGTTTTCTTCCAGCATTTTAAAAAACTGGTTCAGCCCCTGAAAATGCTTATTGCCTGTCCATAACAGATGTCTTTGCTCTTCGTTAAGTTCGTAATAAGGTTTGTGTATCGGGAAATTAAACTTTTCGGCAGCATAAACCAGTTCATCTTTCCATTCCTTCATTTTGTCGCCTTTCCAGCAGGCGACCGCATCCTGATAGATGGATAACGATTTATTGGGTATCACCAGATCCTCGTCAATCCCGATTACTTTTCCGTAGCCTTCACATTTTTTGCATGCTCCTATCGGGTTGTTGAAACTGAACATGTGTACCGAAGGCTCCTCGAATTCAATGCCATCTGCTTCAAATAGATTGGAAAAATGCTCTTCCTTAATCTCATTGTCCTCGTAAATTTTCACAATACATTCGCCATGTCCTTCAAAAAAAGCAGTTTGAACCGAATCGGCAATGCGGCTGAGGTTATCTTCATCATCCATTACAGTTGCCCGGTCAATAACAATATTACAAGTTGAATTTTTGCAATGTTCCTGGTTGTTTTCTTTGATAAGTTCATCGATTTTCCGGATCTCATTATTTATTTCGAGCCTGGTAAATCCTTGTTGAAGCAATAATTCTGCTTCCTGAAGTAAAGTCCGGTCCTTTTTAACTTTGAGCGGAGATCCGATCATAATTCGGGTGTTTTCCGGAAAAGTCTGAATAAAGTTCATCACATCGCTAACATGATGTTGTTTCACTTCTTTTCCTGAAACAGGCGAGATGGTTTTTCCGATCCGGGCAAAAAGCAGTTTCAGGTAATCGTATACTTCTGTTGATGTTCCAACTGTAGAACGCGGGTTGCGTGTGTTTACCTTTTGTTCGATAGCAATGGCAGGCGGAATCCCTTTTATGAAGTCAACTTCAGGTTTATTGATACGTCCCAAAAACTGACGGGCATACGAAGAAAGACTTTCAACATACCGGCGCTGACCTTCAGCATATAAGGTATCAAACGCCAGAGAAGACTTTCCCGAACCCGATAATCCACTGATGACGATGAATTTATTGCGGTTTATGTTTAAATCGATATTCTTGAGATTGTGAACGCGGGCACCTTTAATTTGAATATATGGTGATTTTTTTGAATCAGAACTCATTTTTTATGTTATTATTAAATGCAAAAATTTGTTTTTTTGAAAAAAATAGTTCATTTTTACAAACACAAAATTAACAAATTGTTTAACTCTCACTCAAAAAAGGCTTGCTTATAGACAGAACTCTACTCTTTAATTATTGAAAACAGTCACATAAATAATTCAGAGTAATGTTCAGAACTGAAGATCTGAGCGATAATTCGCTCGTAAACCAATTTGTTAATGGCGATCAAGCTGCGATTGAGATTTTGATTGCCCGCCATAAAAAGAGAGTTTTTACCTACATTATTTTAATTGTAAAAAACCATCACCTTGCCGAAGATATCTTCCAGGATACTTTCATCAAGGTTATCCGATCGTTGAAAACCGGCAAATATACCGAAAACGGTAAATTCATTTCCTGGGTGCTGCGTATTTCACACAACCTGATCATTGATCATTTCAGGAAGGAAAAATTACTGAGCACAACTTCTAACGACGACACCAGTATTGATCTTTTTAATTCTCCGAAATATTCGGAGGAAAATATTGAAGACAAACTGGTTTACGAACAAATTACCAGCGATGTGCGCCTTTTGATTGAGGAATTGCCGGATGATCAGCGTCAGGTTATTATGATGCGTCACTTTCAGGGATTAAGTTTCAAGGAAATTGCTGACTTGACCGATGTCAGCATTAATACAGCTTTAGGTCGTATGCGCTATGCTTTAATCAATCTCCGGAAGATGATCGAGAAAAAAAATCTCTGCCTGACAAAAATTTAAGCGGAAGATGGCAATATAAATTCATGGGTAGCGTTATAGTTCCATAACTAAAAACTGTAAAAGCAGCCTATGAATAAACTCTCTACCTTGAATTATTTGATCAACTCATATCAGGCAGGAAAAAAAGAAATTGAACATTTTCAACTTTCTGACAGACATTCTGAAATTTACAATCCGGATGTTGATCAAATCGGATTTGAACCTTCACAGAACAGTATTAATGCAATTTTAAATTTTGCATCTCAATACAAAGTTCTTCAATCGAGCAAAACCGGAAATATTGAATTGAATTTGAATTGAGCCTAAAAAATGTTCAAAAGCATCTTGACAGAGATGCTTTTTTTTATTTATATTTGTGATATCAATATAATATCAAATCAATTTAAATCTAATAGTATGGAAAAGTCATTTACTGCCCGTTCCGGTTATTTGTTCGTGGTAATCGAATTTGTACTTCTTGCACTGGCAATAGCCGGTTTTGTTTCAGAAATCATTATTCCTTCTGTTTTGCTGGTTGTTGCATTTGTACTCATTGCGCCAGGGTTCATGGCGGTTGATCCTAATCAAAGCTATGTGCTCATTCTTTTCGGCGCCTACAAAGGCACCATCAAAGACAATGGGTTCTTTTGGGTCAATCCATTTTTTGTAAAAAAGAAATTTTCACTCAGGGCCCGGAACTTCAACAGCGAGCCAATTAAAGTGAATGATAAACTTGGAAATCCGATTATGATTGGCCTTGTTTTGGTTTGGAAAGTGGAAGAAACCTATCGGGCTGCTTTCGGCGTTGATGAATACGAACACTTTGTCGTTGTTCAGAGCGAAGCTGCTTTGCGTAAACTGGCCGGAATTTATCCGTACGATAACATTGAGGACGACCATGCAAAAATCACCCTCCGCGATGGTGGAGAGGAAGTCAATTCTGTCCTAGAAAATGAAATTCGTGAACGACTGGAAATTGCCGGGATTCATGTAATTGAGGCCCGTATCAATTACATTGCTTATGCCCAGGAAATTGCCCAGGCTATGTTAAAACGCCAGCAAGCCACTGCTATTGTTGCTGCGCGGTTTAAAATCGTTGAAGGTGCTGTAAGTATGGTTGAAATGGCTTTAGACGAATTAAGCAAACGCGAAATTGTAACCCTCGATGAAGATAAAAAAGCAACTATGGTGAGTAACCTGCTGGTTGTTCTTTGCGGCGATAAAGAAGCAACCCCGGTTGTAAACACAGGCACACTATATCAATAGAACAATGGACAAAGTCTTATTTAGAGAAGAACAGCAATTCAGGCAGTGGTGGTACATCGTTCTGATACTGGCAGCCACTGTTCCGGTAATGATCATGTCAATATATTCGCTATACATGCAAATCGTTAAAGGTGTACAGGTTGGGGATTCACCTGCACCTAATGCTGTTTTGGTTGTCGTTTTCATTGCAATGTGCATTTCATTATGGGTCACTTTCTCACTAAAGCTAGAGGTCTGGATTGATCAGGACGGAATTCATTACCGATTTTCCCCGGTGATATTCAAAAACAGGCTTATCTCAAAATCCGAAATACAACGGTTCGAGATACGAAAATACAATCCTATTTTAGATTACGGGGGATGGGGTATCCGTCGTGGAATTGGGCGAAAATGGGGGAAAGCCTATAATGTTAGCGGTAATATCGGTCTGCAATTGTATCTAACCAATGGCAAAAAAGTTTTGTTTGGGACACAACGTTCGCAAGCGATTATGTATGCCATGGACGAAATGATGAAAACAAAATAAATTACTTGTCTAAAAATAAATCATCGTAAAATGAAAATACAAATTATTGCTTTTGTTCTGGGAGTTTTGGCAGCAACTCTTGCATTTGGACAAGACATCACAGGACAATGGAACGGAGTACTAAAGGTTCAGGGAACACAATTAAGAATTGTATTCAACATCAATAAAGCCGAAAATGGATTCAGTTCGACGATGGACAGCCCCGACCAGGGTGCAAAAGGTATTCCGGTAACATCTACCAATTTTGAAAACCAGACTTTAAAGCTGGCAGTTGCCAATTTAAGGATTGAATATGAAGGCATTTTGGATAAAGACAATATCATAGTGGGTAATTTCAAACAGGCTGGAATGTCTTTTCCCATGAATCTTTCAAGAGAAAAAATTGAAAAAGAAAAGGTGGCAAGACCTCAGGAGCCGAAAAAACCATATTTATACCATGAAGAAGAAGTCACTTTTGAAAATGCAAAAGCTGGAATAACTCTAGCCGGAACCTTAACATTACCGTCAAAAGAAGGCAATTTCCCAGCCGTCATTTTAATTACCGGAAGCGGACCGCAGAACAGAGATGAAGAATTAATGGGACACAAGCCATTCCTAGTTATATCAGACTATCTGACAAAAAACGGAATTGCTGTTTTACGTTTCGACGACAGGGGAACTGCAGCTTCGAAAGGAGATTTTAAAACTGCAACAAGCGTAGATTTCTCAACAGATGTAAATGCCGGAGTAACCTATCTCCTATCCAGAAAAGAAATAAACAAAAAGAAAATTGGTTTAATCGGACACAGCGAAGGAGGAATAATAGCGCCATTGGTTGCAAACAGTTCAAAAGATGTAGCTTTTATTGTACTGCTGGCCGGAACCGGAATACCTGGAGACCAGTTACTTTTATTACAACAGGAATTAATTGGGAAAGCATCAGGTCTTAGCGATAGCGATCTGCAAAAGGCAAAACAGATAAATAGCCGTGTTTTTGAAGTTATTACAAAATCAACAAATTCAGAGCAATTAAAAACCGATTTGACGAATTATATTACACAATCATTAAAAGATATTCCGGATGCCCAAAAACCAGAAGGAATGAGTGAGGCTGATTTTGTGAAAATACAGGTTGATCAAATTACAAGTCCATGGATGCTGTATTTCATCAAATACAATCCGGTAGCAGCCTTGGAAAAAGTAAAGTGCCCCGTATTAGCCCTCAACGGAGAAAAAGACCTGCAGGTTCCGCCAAAAGAAAATCTGGAAGCAATTAAAAACGCTTTGGCCAAAGGAGGAAATAAAAAAGTCACAACCATTGAACTTCCAGGCTTAAATCACTTGTTTCAGGAATGCAAAACCGGTTCACCAACAGAATATGCCACCATTGAACAGACATTTTCCCTAACAGCTTTGACCGAGGTTTTAAAATGGATACAAATACAAACTAAATAGGACCTTCAGCAAAAGCAGTTTTTGTTCGTTATGATTTTAGATTGAATAAAGAGGAAAGGAAAGGTTATGATTAAGAAAAAATCATTTGTACTGCGTATTGATCCTGATGTGTATGATGCCATTGAGAAATGGGCAGCACAGGAGTTTCGTAGTGCGAACGGACAAATAGAATGGATCATCACGAAAGCGCTTCGGGATGCCCGCAGAACAGTTGTGAAAACCAACAATGAAAATCAGGAGGAAGATTTAAGTGATCAGTCTCAGTCTTCTGCCTCAGAATAAACGAAGATTTTACTTTTTGGTAAATAGACAATTAATACAACTCAATAATTAAAACCTCAAAGCCATGAATCAAACCAAGTATCATTGCCCGAAGTGTAACAATACACAGGCAGAAGTAGACGTAATCAGGACGACCGGAAACGGCTTTTCCAGATTCTTTGATATTCAGAACAGAAGATTTACTGTAGTAACTTGTACCCGCTGCAAATACAGTGAACTATACAAGGGAACAGCCAGTAATTTAGGTAATATTGCCGATTTTCTGGTAGGTTAATCTAATCGGTTTAAATTTACTTTAAATAAGAGGAATGTGCTTTCAATCTGATTGTAAAACCATGGTTTTAGTTTAATTTTGCATGGGCTCAAAAAAAGTAAATCCTATCAAAAAAAATAAAAACTATGACCATTAGTGCATTGCAGTCAGAAAGGGCTAAATATCAGCCAAAACTTCCCAAATCATTGAAATCGTCAGTTAAACTGGTTGAAGGTGACAAAACCGAATCGGTTGCTGATCAGAAAGACATTTTGGGCCTGTTTCCCAATACTTATGGAATGCCTTTAATTACCTTCGAAGCTTGTGATGAGAAAAAATCCTATCCGGCAGTAAATGTTGGGGTTATCCTCTCCGGAGGTCAGGCGCCCGGTGGTCACAATGTAATTTCGGGAATTTTTGATGGCATTAAAAACATCAATCCTGAAAGTAAACTTTACGGATTTTTAGGTGGTCCGGGTGGTTTAGTTGATCACAGCTATGTGGAGCTTACCGCTTCAGTTATTGACGACTTTCGCAACACCGGTGGTTTCGACATTATTGGTTCGGGCCGTACCAAACTGGAGGAAACTGCTCAGTACGATAAAGGTACTGAGATCATGAAAAAGTTGGGCATTAAAGCCTTGATTATTATTGGTGGTGACGACAGCAACACCAACGCTTGTGTTTTGGCCGAATATTATGCAGCTAAAAATACCGGCATTCAGGTAATTGGCTGTCCAAAAACGATTGATGGCGACTTGAAAAACGACATGATCGAAACTTCTTTTGGTTTCGATACAGCTACCAAAGTTTATTCTGAATTGATTGGGAATGTTGAACGCGATGCCACCTCAGCAAAAAAATACTGGCACTTCATTAAACTGATGGGACGTTCAGCTTCACATATCGGTTTGGAATGCGCTTTACAAACTCAGCCAAACATTACTTTAATCTCCGAAGAAGTGGAGTTGAAAAAACAAACTTTGGGCGAAATCGTCGATTATATGGCCGGTATCGTTGCCAAACGCGCGGCCAACGGCGAAAACTTTGGAGTTGCTTTAATCCCTGAAGGATTGGTGGAATTTGTTCCTGAAATGAAAATCCTGATTTCAGAATTGAACGATTTACTCGCTGAAGGTTCCGAAACAGAACAGAAATTCAAATCATTTATCAGTAAAACTGAAGGCCGCGCCTTTGTTGCCGGAATTTTATCGGCAGAATCAGCTAAAGTATATACTTCACTTCCTTCAGGAATTGCCGATCAGTTAACGCTCGACCGCGATCCACACGGAAACGTCCAGGTTTCGTTAATTGAAACCGAAAAACTATTGGGAGAAATGGTAAAAAGTCGTCTGAAAGAGATGAAAAAGACGGGTGAATTCCATGGAAAATTTGGAACGCAATATCATTTCTTCGGTTACGAAGGTCGTTGTGCTGCTCCGTCAAACTTTGATGCTGATTATTGCTATTCACTGGGCTACAACTCATCATTCCTCATTGCTGAAGGCAAAACCGGGTATATGTCATCGGTTCGTAACCTGACTGCTCCTGCAGCAGAATGGATTGCGGGTGGTGTACCGGTAACCATGATGATGAACATGGAACGTCGTCATGGTCACATGAAACCGGTTATTCAGAAAGCTTTGGTTGAACTGGACAGCGCTCCATTCAAATACCTGGCTGCTAACCGCGAAAAATGGGCTATTGAAACTTCCTTCGTCTATCCGGGACCTATTCAGTACTGGGGGCCTGCCGAAGTTTGCGATCAGCCAACCAAAACAATCACGTTGGAAAGAGCAAAATAATACCAGTTGTTGGTAAAGCAAAAAAGGGCAGTTCGTAGTTCGAACTGCCCTTTTTGTTATACTTTTTGCCTTATTTCATCAATGCTGAAATAGCTTGTCCCAATGCCGGTCCCCGAAGGTCTTTACCAACAATAACCCCTTCCCCATCGATCAGAAAGTTTGCAGGGATACTGCGAACTCCATAAATGCCCGCATATTTGGAATTCCACCACTGCAAGTCACTCACATGATATTCCCAGCTTAATTTATCTGCTACAATAGCCTGTTGCCACGCCGATTTATCTTTATCGAGCGAAACACTAAATACAGTAAATCCTTTAGCATTCTGGAATTTTGAATCTTTGTATTTCTCGTATACAGCAACTACGTTTGGATTTTCACGACGACAAGGGCCACACCATGCTGCCCAAAAATCAATCAGAACTAATTTACCCTGTAATGATGATAGTTTCATTTCTTTCCCATCAAGAGCCTTCTCAGCAATTTCAGGCGCTTTATTCCCCAGGTTTAATCCAATGGTGACAGATTTGGTTTTAGAAATTGTTTTTTCAGCTATGGTGGCATTTACCAGAACCAACAGGATTGCCAAAGCAAGTGTGATTTTCATTTTCATACAAAAGTCTCTATTTTTTAAAATTCAACGAATTGCAAAAATAACAATTCAGAAACAGGATTGTTAAAACAATTGATTTTGTTAGGAAACATTAACAGGAGAGGGAAACAAAAATTAATCAGTTAATTCTTAAAATACTGGCTCCGATAGCATTTAACCGGTCATCAATGTTTTCGTACCCACGGTCAATTTGTTCAATGTTGGAGATTTTGCTGGTTCCCTGAGCAGACAGGGCCGCAATCAGAAGGGCCACACCTGCACGAATATCCGGAGAACTCATATTCGTCGCCCGAAGCGGATATTTATGATCTAGCCCAATAACGGTGGCCCGGTGTGGATCGCAAAGAATAATCTGAGCCCCCATATCAATCAATTTGTCGACAAAAAACAGCCGGCTTTCAAACATCTTTTGATGAATGAGCACGCTTCCTTTGGACTGTGCTGCCACAACCAGAAAAATGCTGAGCAAATCAGGTGTCAATCCTGGCCACGGCGCATCCGCAATGGTCATAATTGAACCGTCAATGAAAGTTTCAATTTCATAATGATCCTGTGCAGGAATAAACAAGTCATCATTACGTTCTTCTATTTTAATCCCGAGACGTTTGAATTGTTCAGGAATTATTCCCAAGTGCGAAATTCCGGCGTTCCGAATGGTAATTTCAGAATTGGTCATGGCTGCTAAACCAATAAAACTGCCGACCTCAATCATGTCTGGAAGTATCTGGTGAGCACATTCTTTTAGTGCTGAAACACCTGTTATAGTTAGCAGATTGGAACCAATTCCTTCGATTATTGCTCCCATGGCGACCAGCATTTTGCATAATTGCTGAACATATGGTTCGCAGGCCGCATTGTATATGGTGGTTATTCCTTCGGCTAAAGTAGCAGCCATCACCAGGTTTGCTGTCCCAGTTACAGAAGCTTCATCAAGAAGCATATAGGTGCCTTTTAAGCCCGGTGTTTCAACGCTATAAAAATGTTCTTCCGGATTGTAATTAAATGTGGCGCCGAGCTTTTGTAGTCCGGTAAAATGCGTATCCAACCTGCGTCTTCCTATTTTATCGCCCCCGGGTTGTGGAATATACCCAATTCCAAATCGAGCCAAAAGTGGCCCCAAAATCATGATCGAACCTCGCAAACTGGAAGCTTGACGGGCAAAATTTTCGGTTTTCAGATAATCGAGCCTGATTTCGTCAGCCTGAAAAGTATAATTTCCCTTACTTAAACGTTCAATTTTTACACCAAGTTCAGTTATAATTTCAATTAGTCTGACAACATCACTGATTTCAGGAACATTGGTAATCTGAACTTTACAAGGAGTAAGAAGTACGGCACAAATGACCTGAAGCGCTTCATTTTTTGCTCCTTGCGGATATAAATCACCATGCAGTTGTTTGCCACCTTCAATTTTAAAAGTTGCCATCCGAAAAAAAATAAAGGGTTATCCTGATTATTTTGACGTTTCAGCCTGATTTCTTAAGGACGCTGTTGTTTACGATCGTCTGATTTCTGATATTTTCTTCCGGGATTATTGCTTGCCGGAATTTGCTTTTTCTGATTCCGGTATAAGATATCTTTGGTTTCGGTAAGAACCATCTCATTACATTTTATTTTACCTTTCGAAAGTTCTTCAATATCCAGAAGTATTTTATCGTCGGTCACAGAGTCTTTATTCCACATCACATAACTCTTTTTCATGTGATTGGCAATCAGTTTTATCAGCAATTCCCTTTCTTTTTCGTCTTCGTAAACTGCAGCCTTTTCAATTAAAGTCTCAATGGTTTTCCCGTAATGCCGATATTTGATTTTATTATTATCGTAGGGAATCCGGAGCGGGGGCGTATTGAAAAACTCAGGAGATGGCGGAGTATACGGATAATCAATGTCTAATTCGAAATTAGCCATAATTGCCAGGTGATCCCAAAGTTTGTGCTTGAAATCGTTGATATCTCTCAGGTATGGATACATGGTACCCATGATGTCGATAATGGTTCTTGCGGCCCTGTTCCGTTCATTGCGGTCTTCAATGGTCATGATATGATTGACCATGTTTTGTAAGTTTCTTCCATACTCAGGAAGAGCCAACTTACTGCGATTAGAATTATAATCCATGTAATTAACTAAAGTTTTCTATAAAAAATCAGGCTGTTATCTCAAATAAGGAAATCGGTACAGATAATCAGTATGAAGATGAATCTGGTGCAAAGTAAATAAAAATTTCTGAGTCATTGGATATTGGGCGTTAGAAAAAAGTCATGAGTCATTAGGAAAAAGAAAAAAGGAACTAGAAAGCAGGATATATTCCACTTTATGAATGACTATTTTCGTTAGAAAAGGAAATAGAAAAGAGGAAAATGTTACTGATCTCAAATGACTAATGACCTTTTCCCCATTCCTCACTCCTTTTTCCTTGTTTTTAGTTTATGATCCGGAGTTTGGCGAATTTAAGCAAAAGTTGTTTTTTTCCGGCATTCTGAAAAAATACGGTGGCTTGTATGTCGGGCATCTTTCCTTCTATCTGCAATACCTTCCCACGGCCAAAACGCTGGTGTTCAACAATCATTCCGGCATGAATTTCTTCCGGATTACTGAATTCAAACGCCTCAGTTTCATTTTTAGCTTCGCGAAGTTTGGTCAATTTGCGCTGTAAATCAGGCTGATTAACCGACGACGGCCTGAAACCCGGAATTGGACTGCTTTGCGGACGGGGTTTTGGAGCTGCAAACGGTAAATCCTGTTGATCGCCATAAAAAACCGGATCCTTTTCAATAGGCATGTTCAGGTATTGAGGATCAATTTCGTCGATAAACCGGCTTTTGTCGCAGAAATCCAGTTTTCCCCATTTATAGCGCTGACGTGCGTAACTTAGGTAGGCATTTTGCTCTGCCCGAGTTAAAGCGACATAAAACAATCGCCGCTCTTCTTCAAAATCTTCCATCGTTTTTTGCCCACTCTGATTGGATGGAAACAAGTTTTCCTCAACTCCAACGATGAAAACATTTTTGAATTCAAGACCTTTTGCCGAATGAATAGTCATCATAGTTACACGATCAGTATTTTCCTCCTTTTCATTATCCTGATCAGTCAGCAAAGCTACATCTTCCATGTAATTGTTTAGTTTACAAGGCGAACCTTCTTCAACAGCAGAAATCGAGAATTCCTGAATACCGTTGAGCAATTCCTGAATATTTTCAAATCGGCTGACACCTTCAGGAGTTTGATCTTTATAGAGATCTTTCATGATTTCGGTGCCGGTTGCGATCTCGCTGGCCAGTTCAAATGCATTGTGAGTCTCCAGTTTTTCCCTGAACGATTCTATAAGGATGGTGAATTCATTGATTTTAGCTGCTGTTCCTTTGTTGAATTCGCTCAACAGCAATGGTATATTGGTCACAAATTCCCAAATACAAAGGTTGTTTTGTCCGGCGAACTGCTCCATTTTTGTCAAGCTTGTCTGCCCGATTCCACGAGCAGGATAATTGATAATCCGTTTGAAAGCTTCGTTATCTTTCGGATTTATGACCAACCTGAAATAGCTGAGCAGATCCTTGATTTCCTTTCGCTGGTAAAAAGACAGACCGCCATAGATCCGGTATGGAATATTCCTTTTCCGGAGAGCTTCCTCAAAAATACGCGATTGGGCATTGGTGCGGTACAAAATAGCATAATCGGAAAACTGGAAATGATCGCGCATACGGGTTTCTATAATTTCGTTCGAAACCAAATATCCTTCTTCGTTGTCGGTAATGGCGCTCATTACTTTAATCAGGGCGCCTTTTTCCTTTTCTGAAAATACATTCTTCCTGATTTGCCGTTTGTTTTTGGCAATGATGCTGTTTGCCGCATCAACAATGGTTTGGGTCGACCGGTAATTTTGCTCCAGTTTATAAACCTTGTGTTCGGGATAATCAGTTTGAAAGTTCAGGATGTTTTCGATTCGCGCCCCACGGAACGAATAAATACTTTGTGCATCGTCACCAACCACGCAAATATTGTTGTGCCTGGCCGCCAATTTTTTAATGATCATGTATTGCGAATGATTGGTATCCTGATACTCATCGACCAGGATATAATCAAAAATACGCTGGTATTTCTCCAGAATTTCAGGATGGTTCCTGAAAAGCGTATTGGTTTTCATCAGTAAATCGTCGAAATCCATCGCCCCGGCCAGAAAGCATCGTTTGGCATATTCCTTATATATCAGGCTAATCAGCGGCATTTTAATGCTTTGGTCATATTCGGCTATTTCAGGCAGATTGGCATATACTTCAGAAGAAACCAGGTTGTTTTTTGCTGCTGATATTCGGGATGAAACCACGCCTGGCTTGTATACTTTATCGTCGAGATTTAAATCTTTGATGATGGTTTTAATCAGACTTTTGGAATCGGCAGAATCATATATGGTGAAGTTGGAAGGATATCCAAGTATTTCGGATTCGGTTCTCAAAATCCGGGCAAAAATGGAGTGAAAAGTTCCCATCCACAGATATCTGGCCGTATTTGAACCAACCATTTTGGCAATCCGGTCCTTCATTTCGCGGGCGGCCTTGTTGGTAAAAGTAAGGGCCAGAATTGAACCCGGGCGAATTCCGTTCTTCAACAAATGGGTAATTCGGTAAGTCAAAACCCTGGTTTTGCCTGATCCGGCGCCAGCTATAATTAAGGATGCCCCGTTGATGTTCTCAACGGCTTGCCTCTGGGCTTCGTTCAATTCTTCTAAATAATTTTGCACTCGATTTACGTTTCAAAATGGTCACCAAAAGTAAAACTGTTTTTCCTGATTTCAGGGATGCAAGGTAAGTAGTTTTCAACAATACCGGTTTTTAACCACGAAGGACGCAAAGTTCATCACAAAATACACTATTGTATTATAGTCGTGTTATTGTTTTCAGTTTTTCTTTGTGTTCTTTGTGAAAATACTTTGTGATCTTTGTGGTTAATCTCTTGCAACCGGAAAATTTCAAGCGCCACAAAAGATAAATCGTTTTTTAGCGTTAATATTGTGAACTGTTAAAGAAATGAAGAATGAACCTATTTAAACTGCTTGGCGGGTTGTTGCTTTTTACCTGTTTGATCTTTTCTCCTGAGATTGGTTTTTCACAGATCACATCCGTTGCTGACGAAGTTGTACCAACGGAATATTCGAGTGGTGCCCAGGATCAAATTCATATTTTTTGCGGTCAAAAAGGAGCGTTGAATGCGGCATTGATCGCAAATTCCCCGAATAATGAGCCTGCAAGTTTTGAATGGCAGAAATACAATCCACTTACCGGAAATTTTGATTTCCTGTCCACCGATTCATCAGGCAAGAGTACATCTCCGATTTCAGGTTTAGAGACTGGCGGATACCGTGTTAAGGTGACATCCACTTCAGCTGAAAAAACTTATACCGCCTGGGTTTTTAATAACTATATTGATGCAAAGGCTGAAATTACTGACTCGGATTGCAATTCGCTAACCTTAAAAGGATTTTTCGACACACCGAAATTAATTTATACCGACTTAACTACCGGTCAGCCGAAAGAATTAACGAAAGATATTCAGGTCAGATGGATGGATGCAGAAGTCGTGGTTAGCCGGGTACTTGTATCTAAAGTTTTTGATCCTCCCACCAAGGATACGGAATATACTCTTGAAGTCACCGACAGATTTGGTTGTATTTCAGAAGCTGACATCCATTACACATCAATTGCAACCAAAGCTTTGTTCACTATAAGTGTTGATAAAGGCGAAGCGCCGCTGGAGGTTACCTTTAACAATGAATCTGAAAATGGAGATCCGGGAAAATTTGAATGGTTTATTTTCAGGGATCTGGATGAAATCAAACGCGAGTCAGCAGAGAACAACGGTGTAGTGAAAGACAGCATCCTGATAAAATTGTATAACGATAGTCCGGTTTATACTTTCGAAAACTCGGGATCATATAAAGTCAAATTGGACTATCGTTATACAATCGAACTTCAGACCTGTTTCGATACGGTCTACCTGGAAGGATATATTATTGCCGACACTTCATTTGTTGATGCACCAAATGTTTTCACACCAAACGGCGACGGAATGAACGATGAATTCATCATTAAATTCTGGTCGATGAAACAAATTAAAATCTCCATTTTTAACCGGTGGGGAAAGTTATTGCATGTTTGGGAAAGCAATAACGTGATTAATTTCAAGAATACCGTGACTGCAGTTCCACAATCGGTTTGGGATGGAAAAGTTGGAGGAAAAATCTGCACACCCGGAGTTTATTATTATGTGGTTGAAGGTCGTGGCCGTGATGATAAACGACGGCGAACCAGTGGATTTTTTCATTTGTTCAGGGGAAAATAGGCTTGTAAAATACTATTCGATTATAAAAGCATAACAGAATTCCGTCACAGCCACCCATGAAACCCAATTACCTTAATCCACTTATTCCCTTTGCTTTTTTAGTTGCATTATTGGCACATCACTTTTTTGGCTACCTCGGGCATTATGGGTACGACGATATGGAATATGCCCGCCTGGCTGCGCGCTTGGCTGACGGGTTCTTTGATTCTAACAACCATAGCTCATTCAGGTTAACTCTTGTTGGTTTAACAGCCTTATCGTACAAGCTTTTTGGTATAAACGATCTTGCTTCAGCGATTCCCCCGCTAGTATTCACAACAGGCACTTTGGCGCTGGTTTATTTCATTCTTAAAAGTGAAGATTGGTATATACTGACCATCGGACTTGCTTTGTTTACACTAAATAACTGGACTTTCTTTTATGCGGACAAGTTAATGCCCGATATGGCTGTTACCTTTTTTGCATTTCTGTTTATTTATGTTGTTTATTTATACAACTACACTGCACGAAGAATGCCTGTGTTTGCCTATTCTTTTCTGGCTGCATTGGCTTTGTTCCTGTGTTTTAATTCAAAAGAAACTGTTGTACTCCTTGCTCCGTTAGTGATTTGGTTAATGGTTACCGACATTGTAATGAAACGCTCCGGAAAGTTCTGGCTTCAGTTTGTTGGATTTTGCCTGGTATTTTTAACACTGTATTTAATGGCTTGTGAACTGGCCTTTGGAAATGCGATGGAACGTTTTCGTGCCATTGTTGCCAACAGCTATTTAAATTCGTGTAGTTACGATCAACAACCATTTGCCGAAACGCTGAAACGTATCACATATGGCTTGGCTAAGTTATTTTTGATTCAGGATATGCTACTTGGCTTTTTACTTGTTTTAAGTGCGTTGTTTTTTGCTCCTGTCAAACAGTGGTTAAAGTTGGCCGACCGCAAATCATTTTTTGTGGTAAGTTCGCTTGTGTTGATGCTCTCTTGCAATTTTATGAGTATCTCAGTTACATCATACATCCCGATGTGCCCCGATCCCCGGCACTATTTATTTCTCGTTCCGGTGATCGCAATTGCCGCAGCATTAATTCTGAAAGATCATTTCAGTTCATTTAAATTCCGTGTGATATTTTTTATTCTTCTTTTAGTTGCCTTCGCTATTACAGTGGGCATAGGTCACCCGATAGGACGGAAGCTTTATTTGCCGGCATTACTTGTGGCTGGAATTGTTTTGTTGTATAAAAATCGGGAAATTGGGAAAAGGCTTTTTGCAATTTTAATGGTTGCGGCATTGTTGTTTCAACCTGCTGATATGTTTGTATATGCCGGAAAAGTTAATTACCCGAAACAAAAAAAGATCGTTCAGGATGAATTGATCACTAAAAATCAGGATTGTATTGTTATAACCGATGAGGTACAGAAACGGCTTGGGTTCTATTATTCTGGGTTTAATGATTCTTCCCGATGCCGGTTTATAAATTATGCTGAGGCGGATACATTTCAATTTCCCAACAACTCAAGAAAAATATTGCTTAATAATTGGTACACCCGTTATCTGAGCGGAATGGATGATCAGGATTTGCCTTACTATGCCACAACTGCAGAAAATCCGGTTTTTAAAGACGAAAAGCATAACCTGTTCATTTATGAATTGAATGACTTTGCCCGGCGGGATCGGTTATTTTTTACCGAAAATGACTTTGAATCTGAAAAACCATTTTGGCGCCAGTCGCCCAACAAAAGCAATGAGCAGGTTAATGCCGGCTCCTATTCTGAAAAACCGGTTGAATTTTCTTCCAGTTTTTCTATTTCGCTGGACTCTTTGATTTGCGATTCGATACGGCAATTGGTTGTTTCTCCGAAACTCAAAATTTTTGCCAATGATGATGCTGAATGCAGTGTGGTTGTATCGATGAACTCGAAAGGTGAACAATATTTTTGGAAAGGATATAATTTGAGTAAATATGTCAAATCGAAGGGAAGTTGGTGGCCTGCTTCGTTTAATGAAATAATTGAGGGAGACACAATTCGAAAAAACTCAACGCTTAATGTGTATGTTTGGAACAACAAAAAGAATGAAATTTATATTGACAATTTTGAGATCGAAGTCTTTTCAATTGGGAATTGAAAAAAACGGGCAAAGCCAAATGACAAAAAGAATCATATAAAATAGAAAAACCCGGGTGGCATTCCCGGGTTTTTGCATTTGAATAATAGATTAGATAGATAGAATAGATAATTATTCGTCTTTTTCTTCGGCTGCATAAGCTGCCAAAAGTTCTTCCTGTACTTCCTGAGGTACTTTTTCGTAAGCGGCAAATTTCATATTGAAGACGCCGCGTCCGCCTGTCAGCGAACTCAGTGAAGTTGAGTATTTGTTCATTTCTTTCAGTGGAACGCGGGCTGTAATTTTTTCGTAACCTCTTTCGCTGCCCATACCCATAATTAATGCCCGGCGACCTTGCAAATCGCTCATCACATCACCCATGCGGTCGCCCTGCACCCAAATATCCAAATCGTAGATGGGTTCCAAAATCTTTGGACCAGCATTTTTAAATGCTGTACTAAAGGCATTACGACCTGCTAAACGGAACGAAATTTCGTTTGAGTCAACCGGGTGCATTTTACCGTCATAAATGTAAACGCGAATATCGCGGGCATACGAACCGGTAAGCGGACCTTCTTCCATTTTTTCCATAATTCCCTTCAGAATAGCCGGAAGGAAGCGTGCATCAATTGAACCACCAACAATACAGTTGTGGAAAACCAGTTTTCCACCCCAGGACAGTGGAGTTTCCTGTGTATCGCGAACAGAAACTTTCATTTCCTTTCCACCATAAACGAACATATTCTTTGGTGCGCTACCTTCTTCAAAAGGTTCAATAATCATATGAACCTCACCAAACTGACCCGATCCGCCTGATTGCTTTTTGTGGCGGTAATCGGCCTGGGCAAATTTGGTAATCGTTTCGCGGTAAGGTATTTTGGGGGATTTAAATTCGATGTCAAGTTTATGAATGTGGTCGAAATACCATTTCAGCGTGTTTAAGTGGTATTCACCCTGACCTTCAACGATCAATTGTTTTAATTCCTTCGAGTATTGTACCAGGTAAGTTGGATCTTCTTCTTTGACACGATGTAAAATTTCACCGACTTTTTCGTCATCAGTTTCAGAAACCGCTTTTATGGCAACCCTGAATTTTGGATCAGGAAACACGATTGGGGCAAATTTCAGGTCCAGTTCTTTTTCACAAAGCGTTTGGTTGAATTTGGTATCTTTTAGTTTAACAGTGCAGCCAATATCTCCCGCAACCAATTCCGAAACAGCAGTACGGGTTTTTCCGGCAGTTACAAAAAGCTGTGAAATTCTTTCTTTTCCATTGTTAAATGTATTGTAAAGGTCTTTCCCTTCGGTCAGTTTCCCCGACATTACTTTGAAATAAGTAACCTCGCCTACGTGTGGCTCCAGGGAAGTTTTAAAGACAAATAAAGAAGTTGGGTTCGATTCATTCATCACAACAGGTTTTCCCTGAATGATTTCGCGCATAGGAACCTGACTTGGAGCAGGAGCAATGTTACATACAAATTCGAGTAAACGTCCAACACCCATATTTCTTTTTGCTGAAACACAAAATACAGGAAATAAATCGCGTTTTACCATACCGATCCGCATCCCTTTCCGCATATCGTCTTCTGACAAAGAACCCTGCTCGAAATACAATTCCATCAGTGATTCTTCATTTTCAGCAGCCATTTCAATTAATTCGTTGTGCAGTCCGTCGGCACGTTCCTTTTCTGAAGCGGGAATTTCCAACACGGTAGGTTTGCCTCCATCTGGTCCGTATTTATACATTTTCATTTTCAATACGTCGATGATGGAATTGAATCCCAGACCGGTTTCAACCGGATACTGCACAACAGTAACTTTATTGCCAAATTTTGATTTCAGATTATCAATGCTCTGATCAAAATTGGCATTTTCGGTATCCAAATGGTTTAATACAAAAATCATTTTGGCATTGGAAGCCTCAGCATGTCGGTTAGCAGCTTCGGTTCCGGCACCAATACCGGCTGAAGCATCAACCACCATCAGCCCTAAGGCAGCAACCTGTAGCGACGAAACTACGCCCCCACAAAAATCATCCATTCCCGGAGTATCCAGTATGTTGATCTTTTTGCCATTAACTTCGGTGTACATGAGCGATGAAAATACAGAGTTACCATATTCCTGCTCAATCAGATGGTAGTCGGATACAGTATTCTTACTTCCAACGTCACCTCTGCGGTTAATTACTCCACCCTCGAAAAGCATAGCTTCAGCAAGGGTGGTTTTCCCACTGCCAGCATTACCAATTAAAGTAATGTTGCGAACCTCATCTGTTTT
>Ga0209417_1001193_pt1 | contig 49739 bp, 48 predicted proteins | sample RifGroF2_FD_184002 | JGI IMG/M metagenome (GOLD analysis project Ga0209417, IMG submission 184002) | Groundwater microbial communities from Rifle, Colorado, USA - Groundwater F2 (SPAdes) (version 2) | ecosystem: Environmental > Aquatic > Deep subsurface > Groundwater | place: Rifle, Colorado...
CTTAAGCCCTCGCCAAGTGAAAGTCAGGAAATTTATCTTGAAAGCCTCACATATCTCGGCATAGAGCCTCAAAAACATGACATACGCTTTGTGGAAGATGACTGGGAATCCCCGACACTCGGCGCATGGGGGCTCGGGTGGGAGGTCTGGCTGGACGGGATGGAGATAACCCAGTTCACATATTTCCAGCAGGTTGGAAGCATTGACCTAAAGCCTGTGTCGCTTGAGATAACATACGGGCTTGAAAGAATTGCCATGTACCTTCAGAACGTAGACAATGTATTCAACCTTGAGTGGTCACATGGCATAAAATACGGCGACATTCACCATATTGATGAAGTAGAATTTTCAAAATATAATTTTGACCATGCAGACACGGAACTTCTCATAAAGCAATTTGAAGCTTATGAAAAAGAATCCATAAGGCTAAATAAACTCGGACTCGTTCTTCCGTCATACGAGTTCTGCCTTAAGTGTTCTCACACGTTCAATCTTCTGGACGCCAGGGGAGCTATCTCTGTAACAGAGAGGACAGGCTATATTGCGCGGGTGCGTAACCTTGCAAGGCTGTGCGCGCATGCGTATCTAAAACAGAGAGAAGAAATGGGCTTCCCGCTGCTGAAGAGTTCAATTTAACAAGCCAAAATTGTCCGGATGCTTAGTGATTTTTCTTGACGAAACCTGCGATTTCTCCTAAAATCATCCCAAAAGACTCATGCGACATAAAAATAATATGTTAAGCCAAATATGACACACACGCAAGAACGGAGGCAAACGGCGGATGTTAGTTTTTCTAAGTTGGTCGGGACCAAAGAGTAAAATAATAGCTGAAACGCTGAAGCAGTGGCTTGTTCAGGTAATTCAGGCAGTTGATCCTTGGATGTCCTCTGATATAGCGAAGGGTAGCCGTTGGAATTCTGAAGTCGCCGCAAAACTCGAAGACTCAAAGTTTGCCATCATCTGCCTCACCCGCGAAAACTTAGATGCACGATGGATACTATTTGAAGCAGGTGCCGTTTCCAAACTTAATGATTCCTCAGTTTGCACTTTTTTACTTGATATTACACCCGCCGAGGTGGAACAACCGTTGAGCCAGTTTCAGCATACTACAATTGAAAAAAGCGATTTCCGTAAACTAGCGCATACGATTAATGATGCTGTTTTGCGTGCAGGTGAGAGAAGTCTTCCGGCACAAACGTTGGATGGTATTTTTGAAACCTTCTGGCCACAGTTGCAAGAGGCGTTGGTAGATATTAGTGAAATGCAATACGCAGAAGAACGGAAGCCACGAACTGACCGGGCAATCCTTGAGGAAATTGTTGAAATACTTAGGAATCAGGAGCGTAGACAAAGTGGTAAGACAGAAGAAGTCCATCTCCGGCCTTCTGACAATACACAGGCTTTCCCCGGAAAAGACATCATCAAAGCGTGGCTAACAATGAGATTACACGCATTTGAGACGGCAATCTTTGCCGGACATCTTCGATATATGCTGTTCGATATGAAAAAAAAGAAATATGTCTTTGATAAATCTCTTGCAATTAGGAACAGGGAAGGTATCTGGGTTGTAAACAGACGGCACGCACAGATAGCCATTATCGATGACGCAGGCAAGGTTTTAGAGGAGATTCGAGTTGGCTATGGAGATAGGATTATGCTTCCTGACGGTAGTGCTGCAGCCGCCAACCAAAAACTCATCCAGAGAGATCCTCTTTCAACACCGATAATAACGGAGGTTGGCGGAAAAGTTGCCTTTGGTGATTTGATCGAAAATGTTAGTTTCGTAGAAGAGGTGGACACATTTACAGGACAAAAATTCAAAGTCATAATCGATTGGCCGAGCAGTCTCAGACCCCGTATCGCATTAAAAGACAATAAAGGGCGAACAGTGAAACTGCCGGGAACAGATTATCCAGCCCGTTATCTTCTTCCCGCTGGCACCATTATATTAGTTGAAAAGGGGGATGATTTAGTCGCTGGCGATGTATTGGGAAGGATTCCGATTGAAATCACTGCGGCTTAACACCCGGCTCGATCCGACCGGGATTAAGCCCGGTCGGTTTTTGCAAAGGCTGGTTGCCCGCGCGGGGTATTTCGGGCATTGATATAATTAAGATTGCGGCATGAGGGAATTGGTGTTCACTGTTGACATCCTGCCTCATAGCATATTTGTGTTTTGACTTTTTACTCTAAAATATTTAAAAATATACACACATGCTTTAATAAAAAAATGCGAGGTGAAAATATATGGTATTACAACTCGACCAAATGACAACAAGGGATAAAATTCGGGCTATGGAATTATTGTGGGATGATTTATGTAAACATGCAAATGCAGTCGCTTCACCATCATGGCATAAAGATATTTTAGCTCAGCGTGAAAAATCTGTGGCCAAGGGCAAAGAAAAATTTAATGATTGGGACGGAGAAAAAGAAAGAATTAGAAAATCCTGCAAATGAAAATTCGTATTCTTGAATCCGCGTCGCAAGACTTGATAGATGGATTTCATTTCTATGATAAACAATCAGTCGGCCTCGGGAGTTATTTTATAGACGCTCTATTTTCTGACATTGATTCCTTACAAATTTACGCCGGAATCCATTCCATATACTTCGGTTATCATCGCATGCTTTCAAAACGTTTTCCGTTTGCCATCTATTATAAATTATCTGATACTGAAGCATTGGTTTATGCGATTCTTGATTGTCGTAGAAATCCTGTCTGGATAAAAAAACAATTAAGATAATTTTAACAAAGCGCTGCGCTGAACGGCGAGTATGCCGCCAGTGAGCTTTAGCGGTTAGACTATGAGTGAGACCGCGCGGTACGCTTCCCTCACATTTTCCATTACTTAATCTAAAACCTTTAAGCGAACCCGCACATATACGCACTACCACTCAATTTTCTGCGTCTTTAAAAAATTCTGAGCCGACTTGTCTCCTAACCTTGCAGCTTTCCTGATGTCTTCCACTGCCTTGTAAGTGTCGCCGAGCAGCCCATATACCCTGCCCCTGTTGAAATAAGCCTCAGAATCGCCGGGATTCAGCTCCACAGCCTTGTTAAAATCCTCAAGCGCCTTGTGATAATTTCCCGATTCGGCATAAGCAAGCCCCCTGTAAAAATAAGCCTTCTCATATTCGGGATTTATCTTTATTGCATGGCTGAAATCTTCAAGCGCCTGCTGCTCTTTTCCCAGCGCTCCATAGGCAACTCCGCGATAGCAATAAGCCTCTTCATGTTTGGGACTCAATTTTACAGCCATGGAGTAGTCCTTAACAGCCTGCTGATAACTGCCTGACCTTAGATGGGCATTTCCGCGGGAAACATAAGCCTTAGCATATTTAGGATTTAGCTTTATAGCCTTTGTAATGTCCCTAACAGCATATTGATTGTTGCCGGCTTCCCCATAGGCATTCCCTCTAAAGACATAAAACTTCTCATTATTAGGATTTAATTTTATGGCCTTTGTAAACGCCTCTACTGCTTTCTGCGGGTTGCCGGAATTCACAAGCACACACCCATTTTCAAACCAGTCAATTGCGCCTAAAATCTTTACTGCCTCATTATACTGTCCTACTGTCTTTCCACCTGCATTGCCTGCTTCCTGCCGTTCTTTTAATTTTTCAATTCTTCTTAAAAACCCTGATGCTTTCTTCCTTACCTCTTCTATCTCTCTTATATATCCCTTATTCCTATTGAGAACGGCAATAGACTTAACTATTTCATCAGGATTAACAGAAACCCCTGCTTTAACATAAAAGGTATTCTTATCCCATTTCTGTTCTATCACCTCAGTCTTTACAATTACCGAGATAAGAGCCGTAGCCTGATTTTTAGTGAGTTGAAGGTTTTTTATCACTGCCTTGCTCTCAAGATACGCTTCTACTTCCCCGAATAAAAGCCGCTTCGCATTCTCCATGGCAATTACACGGGCAGAACCCTTGTTGTCAAGCTCTCCTGCCTGATAGGTATATTCCTTCTGGAAAGAAACCGTTTCAGCAAAAGCAGTCCCTGCCGTCAGAAATGTAAAAGCAATGAGCATCAGGATAAAGGCCCTCTTTATAGAAATGCCACAAAGAACCTGCCAGTTGAAGATTTTTTTCATATTTGAATACCCATGCTCCGTCATTGCTAATGCTTCATAGACAATCTATCAGACCATGCTTCTCTTGTCAATAATCTCTCATAAGGTTATAATGTTCTCAAAAAAACAGAGGGAATATTTAATGACAAGAAATGAGACCCTGAGCTCATCGCTGCTTTTAGAAATAGGCACAGAAGACATCCCTGCAAGGTTTCTGCCCTCTGCCATACGGCAATTAAAGGAGAATACAGAGACGATATTCAAAGAGAATCATATAAGGTTCTCAGAAGTAAAAACATTGGGCTCTCCGCGAAGACTCGCAGTGATTGCAAACGGAATCCCGCCGATGCAGGAAGACAGAACAAAAGAAATATTCGGGCCTTCCAAAAAAGCGGCTTTTGATGCTGACGGCAGGCATACAAAGGCAGCAACAGGATTTGCCAACTCTCAGGGCATAAGAGTGGAAAAGCTTGTTGTAAAAAAGAAAGATAAAGGAGAATATGTTGTTGCAGTCATAGAAGAAAAAGGCATTTTTGTCAGAGAACTCCTGCCTGACATACTCAAAAAAATTGTGCTTTCAGTGCATCTTCCGAAATCAATGAGATGGGGCGGCAATGACATGAGATTTATACGGCCTATCAGATGGCTGCTGTCTCTGTTTGATAACGAAACAATAAGTTTTGAGATAGAAGGAATAAAAAGCAGCAATATGACCCGCGGGCACAGATTCCTATCGCCTGCCGCTTTTCAGATAAAAGAAATACCGGCTTACACAAAATTGCTTGCAAATAACCATGTGATAGTTGACCCCCAGGAAAGGAAAAAGATTATAACAGAAAAAGCTGAGAAGCTCTCATCTTCCATAAATGGGAAAATCATCAAAGATGAAGAACTCATTGAGACTGTCTCAAATCTCGTAGAATATCCAGTTCCTGTGTTGGGCAGCTTTTCAGAAGAATATCTTAAACTTCCAAAGGAACTGCTTATAACGGTAATGAGAGAACATCAGAAATACTTTGCAATTGAAGATATTAAAGGCGTGCTTACGAATTACTTTATCATTATAAGCAACACCACTGAAGAAAACTCTGAGACTGTCAAGATTGGAGCGGAACGTGTTATCAGGGCCAGATTTGAGGATGCAAAATTCTATTTTGAAGAAGACTGCAGGAAAAAACTTGAAGACAGAATAAACGGCCTTAAAAATGTGGTGTATCAGGAAAAACTCGGGAACCTCTACGAGAAAGCATTGAGGGTCAAAACCCTTGCGTCATATCTTGCGTCAAAAATAAATGCCTCTCTAACGCAAAAGGCCGAAAGAGCAGCGCTTCTCTCCAAAACAGACCTCCTGACAGGAGTCGTAAGGGAATTCCCAGAACTTCAGGGAATTATTGGGAAATACTATGCGGGCAATGACAAGGAAGACACAGAAGTCGCAGCCGCTTTGATGGAACAGTATCTGCCCGCATATCAAGGCGGCAGAATGCCTGAAACAGAGACAGGCGCTATTCTCAGCCTTGCAGACAAACTGGATAATATAACCTCATTCTTCTCTGTCGGACTTACGCCGACAGGCTCGGAAGACCCTTTTGCATTAAGGAGACAGACGCTTGCAGTCATAGCAATACTGCTGAACAATGGCTATGCATTATCGCTCAACGATCTTGTTGCTGCTTCTCTGAAAAATCTAAAAGATACTAAGCAATCGGGAGAAATTGCAGAAACAGTGCTCAGATTTTTTGAACAGAGGCTTGAGCCTTTGTTTTTATCAGAAGGGCATGGTTCCGATATAATCCAATCTGTACTCCATCTCTCTGCAGAAATCCCGTTAAAAGAAATGCGAAGAAGGCTTCAGGCTGTTAAGGAATTTAAGGAAACAGAGGACTACAGTAATTTTCTCAGTGCCATAAAAAGGGTGAAAAATATTACCCCCGCCACTGCGCTTCCTTCGTTAAAGGTGAAACTGCTCCATGCAGATCCGGAGAAAAAACTCTACGAGATATTCACCTCGATAAAAACCAAACTCGGAAGCCTGATAGATGGACACAAATATTCCGAAGCGCTGAGAATTCTTTCGGGATTGACTGCGCCGATAAACCATTTTTTCGATAATGTACTTGTAATGGACAAACAGGAAGAAATCAAACTCAACAGGCTTGCGCTGCTGAAAGATATCTGGACACTCGCATCATCAATAGCGGATTTTTCAAAACTGCAGTAAAGATTTACCGATAATTATTCCCTGAACAGCAGGAATTTTTAGCATTAAATCATATCCAAACAACTTTCTGAAAGTCCTTAATCCCCTCTACAATATGATTTGTGGTGCCGCGGTATCCAACCTTCAATTCCGATTCAATATCATAGTATTTCAGGCATGTGCCGCATGAAAATATCTCAACTCCCATTCCTTCGATTTCCTTGAGTATTGGAATAACATCTTCATTGCCGGTGGTCAATTTCACTCCCGCATTTAAAAAAAATATTGTGTGAGGAATTTCTTTAGTTGCCTTCATTGTCTCAAAAAAACCCTTGATTAATACCTTGCCAAGCGATTCCTCTTTTCCCATCGTATCTGTACCGATGATAAGCAGGAGATCTTTCTTTTTTTCTTCTGACTCTAAACTCTGACCCTCAAACCCTGCACTCTCTTTCTCGCACGAATGACCCTTCACTATTTTTACACGCCAGCAGCCATCTTGTTTTTCTACCTCGGAGTAACAACCGCTTTTGGCTGCAAATCTTGAAAGATTCTCTACGGAAGCCTCATTGTCAACAAGTACCTCAACAATACCTTCCTGGATTATAGAAAGGGCTTCTTCCGCCATCATGAGAGGCTTCGGGCATCCAAGGCCTCTCGCATCTATGAGCATGACTTATCTCCTTTCTGACACTCGTTCATAATAAAAACTCTTACTAAATCTCCTGTTTTTTGCCGATAACTTTGTGCCATTGGAGAGGAGTAGTGGGAATCGAACCCACCACGGCAAATCTTGTTACCGTAATACTGGTTTTGCAGACCAGACGGGGCACCAGCCCCATACCCCTCGTTCCTAAAGCTCTTTAAAGCTTATCTTGTATCCAAGATTGAATCCGAACAGATCCTCATTTAATGCCTTTCCATCAACCTCTGCATAAGGATACATAAAGTAATTCAGCTTCCCATCTTTCTGCGCCGGATTAAGTATTAGGTCTCTGCCGGACTGATATGCAATTCTGCTCTCATCGACCGCGCCAAAGAAATACTCAACAAGCGATTTAACATCATTTAAATTGTCTGTTTTTTTCTCAAGCATTGCCTTTCTGACATCGGAGGGGTCAACGGGAACCCATCCGTATCCCGGCACATAAAACTCTGCCCAGCAGTGCTGGTTCTTTGTCATATCTCCTGTCTTGCCTTTGGGCATGCGTATACCGAATATCTCTCTTGCCGGAACCCCGGCGCTTCTTGAAAGGGCAACAAACACAGAACTAATATCTCCACACTTGCCTCCAAGTGAAACAATGAGCTTTTCGACCTCGCCGAAGCCGCAGCCCTTTACATCCGGGTCACGATGCATGTTATTCACGATCCAGTCGTAAACTGCCCTTGCCTTTGCTAAATTGGAGCTTTTGCCTTTTGTAATCTGTGCTGCAAGATATTTAACCTTTCCGTCGGTAGGGCCAAGCCTTGTTGCTTTTAAATAGCCTTTGAATTCTTCCTTTGAAAAAGACAATTCCCTTTCAGGGAAATCCGCCTTAACCGCCTCATTTCTTTTAACCTTAAAGGAATACGTCAAAACTCTTTCTTTTAAAGCTCCATTCCATTCAGCATAGAGCGCCATATTGCCGTATCTGCCTTCCCTGTAAATGCCGCTTTTTGAAAAATTACCGGTAATATTTACATCTTCAATTGTCTGGTTCTCGTCCGATACCGGATAGGGAATCCACAAACTCACCCTCTTTGATTCTGCCTTAGCCTGCAGGTTTACATTAATAGTAACCTCTGCTCTTCGTTCTTTAACCTTGACACCTGCCGCAAAAGTAATTGCTGCAAGAGAAAAGGCCACTATCGCTGCAAAGACAAATCCACGCGCTTTCACTCAGCTTCCTCCTGTAATTAAATGATAAAAAATTTTAAATAATACCGAACTGCATGTCCAATAGATAATATTGATAAGTTGAATGGAATCTATAGATTTTTTAGATAAGAACTATGCTTTGCCTTTGAGGTAAAGGTAATCGATGAAAAGCCGGTAACTTTTCGGAAACGTGCGCTTTCTGTGGGTGATAATATAAAAACTTCTCTTCATATTAAGCCCCTTTACTTTTACCTCCCTGAGTATTCCCAGCTTAAGGTCGTCTCTTACGGCCACTCTGGAAAGAATGGAAGCGCCAAGCCCTGATTTTACGGCTTCCTTTACAGCATCCGTAGAGCCTAAGACAGCAACAACATTTAGGTCTTTTACATCAATGCCCCTCCCTGAGAGATGCCTTTCCATTGTCTTTCTTGTACCGGAACCTTCTTCTCTCAGCAAAAAAGGCATACCGGTTATGTTTTTCATAGAAATGGTTTTCCTGCCCAAAGCCTTAGCAGATGAAACTAATATAAGCTCATCCTCAACAAGAGGGCGGTATTCCAGCTTTCTGTTCTCCATCTTTGCTCCTACAATACCAAGAAGCAATTGATCACATGCCACCATATCAGTTATCTTTTTTGAGTCTTCTATAATCACCTGAAAAGATATTTCCTTATATTTCTTTTTGAATTCTGAAACAATGGATGGAATTATATATGTTCCCGGTATGGTGCTTGCGCCAATTATAATTTCTCCTCCTATGTCGTCTTTGATCCGGCAGATGCCGGATTTGATTTCTTCAAGGTTTTCTATTATCTCGGAGGCGCGAGAATAAAGAAGTTCGGCTTCTTTTGTCGGGATTATTGTCCTCCCTACCCTGTCAAAAAGTTTGCAGCCGAGTTCATCTTCAACAGCCTTTATATGACTGCTTATGGTAGGCTGCGTCAGGCTAAGCTGTTCCGAGGCTTTTGAGAAGCTCCTGTTTTTAAATACGGCTGTAAAAACTTTAAGGTGATGTATATCCATGAGTCAGTTAGTAATTACTTTTCAAGCACAATGCAGGCAATGCCGTATTCTTTTTCATGGCTCAGGCTGAGCGCAGTCTGTTTTATTTTCTTTTCCTCAAAAAACTTCTCCAGCCTGCCTGCCGTCTTTATGACGGGCCTGCCATTTGCAGCATTTATAACCTCAATATCAGTCAGCGACACAGAAACCTCAGAGCCTATCGCTTTAATCAGCGCCTCTTTTGCCGCAAAACGGACTGCAAGGGAGAAATAAGGGTTCTTTTTTTCATAACAGTATGAAATCTCATTTTTCGTAAAAACCCTCTCAAGAAATTTCCTGCCCCACCTGTCAACAACATCCTTCATCCGCTCAATCTTAACAAGGTCTATGCCGACACCGTAAATCATTATTTTTTCCCCCGTCTATTAGCCACAGATAAGCTCCTTCATCTCCCTAACAGCCCTTTCAATCCCTACAAGCACTGCCCTGGCTATAATACTGTGCCCTATATATAATCCTCTCAGTCCCTCTATGGCAGCTATATTTTTAACATTAAAATAATTAAGGCCGTGTCCTGCATTAGCGCCAAGACCCAGACCCAATGCATCTTTGACAGACCGCGCGACCTTTATAAGTTCTTTTTCCCGTCTGCCGCTCCTTGCATTTGCATAAAGGCCTGTATGTATCTCCACCATATCAGCGCCCGTTTCTTTAGATATGGCAATTTCATCGGTTGACGGATTTATAAAAAGGCTGACCGGTATCCCTGCGCCATGAATCCTCCTGATTGCATTTTCAAGATTTGATCTCTGCCGTTTCACATCAAGCCCGCCTTCTGTCGTAAGCTCTTCACGTTTCTCGGGAACCAGTGTTACCATGTCAGGCTTTACCTTCAAGGCGATGCCTATCATCTCTTTTGTAGCTGCCATCTCCAGATTTAACTCAACAGGGATGACTTCCCTTAATATCCTTAAATCCCTGTCATGTATGTGCCTCCTGTCCTCCCTGAGATGGACTGTAATGCCGTCAGCACCGCCCAATACTGCAAGAGTCGCTGCCATAACAGGATCAGGCTCTATGCCTTTCCTTGCCTCTCTCACAGTAGCAATATGGTCAACGTTAACTCCGAGAATCATCAAACCTCCTAATATGCAAATCTATAAAACATTAATCCCAAATATTCACGCAGGGCTACCGTTACATCCTCAAAGTTTCCAGGCAGATAACTTTCCCATCCATATTTTTTGTTCTTCCAAGTTCTGAAGTTAGCAGGCACAGGAAGAACTTCAACGCCAACTTTTCCAAAACTCATTATAGCACGTTTCATGTGACAGGCAGATGTTACAAGAATCGGCTTTTTATACTTTAACTTCTTACAAATTTCCATGGTGTATTTAGCATTCTCAATTGTATCCCTGCTTTTGTCTTCCGCAATAATCTTATCGGAGGGTGCTCCAAGATCAACCAGAAACCGCTTAACGATGATTGCCTCTGCCTTTCTTCCCTTGAATACATTTCCCCCAGACACGATTATCGGAATGCCAAGTTTCTTTTGCAGTCTGACAGCAGTCATAATTCTTCCCATCATCTCTCCTGACGGAGCGCCTGTGCCCGATAAATCGGGCGCTTCATCGGAAACACCGCCTCCAAGAAGTATGATTACATCACCTCTGGGATCTTCCGGTATTTTAAAATCAGATTCTAAACCCCTGAGCATTGGATCTGAAACAGGCGATATCGAAAGAGCCCACATAAAAATACCTATCGAGCAATTAAGAAACCCTGTCTTCCAGTATTTCCTTAAAAAAAGACATAGCCCTGAGAACATCAATAAAAAAATAAATATCCCGGGCGGCATAAGAAATGGAGTCAATATTTTCTTAAACATGAACATTTTCAATCAGAATCTCTGAATCTAACAAGAGTCCCTATTTTTTTAATGCCGTATCTGAAAATAGTGATGCCTTTGCACCCCTTCTCATAAGCAAGCAGAAAAGCCCTCTCAACATCTTCTCTTTTTGCCTTATGCGGCATGTTTATGGTCTTTGAAACCGCATTGTCCGTAAATTCCTGAAAACATGCCTGCATCTCTATGTGATCTTCAAATGGAATCTCATGAGTAGTCTTAAACAGTTTCCTGACATCATTAGGGACTTCTTTAATGCTGTAAAGATTCCCCTTGTTTATGACCTTTTCTTTTAATTCCTTTGAATAAAAACCGCGTCTCTTTGCAATATTTAAAAAATACCTGTTAATCTCAAATAGTTCGGTGTCAAGAATAAGCCTCTTGTATGCAAGTGCAAACAGCGGCTCTATCCCGCTTGAGCAATCCGCAACTATGGAGAGAGTCCCTGTAGGCGCTATCGTGGTTGTGGTCGCATTCCTCACTCGGGGCATGCCGGGCGCATCATAGACAGAGCCTTTGAAATTCAGAAAGACACCGCGCTGCTGCGCCAGTCCTACAGATGCATTCTTTGACTCATCGCTTATAAACTTCATTATTTTTCTCCCAAATTCAAACGCCTTTTTGTGATTGTAAGGCAACCCAAGGAGTATTAACATATCAGCCCATCCCATAACACCGAGGCCTATCTTTCTGTTTCCTTTATGCATTGTCTCTATGGCAGGCAGAGGATATTTATTCACATCTATGGAATTATCCAGAAATCTTACTGCAGTTCTTATGTCATTTGACAGGGAATCGTAATCTATCAGGGGTTTTGCCTGCCCGTCCGCCGGCTCTTTTACATATTTTGAAAGGTTCAGCGACCCCAGAATACATGCCTCGTATGGAAGCAGAGGCTGCTCGCCGCAGGGATTTGTTGACTCAATAATGCCGATATGTGGAGTCGGATTATCCCTGTTAATCCTGTCAATGAATACAAGTCCAGGATCTCCTGTCTCCCATGCGCTCTCAACAAGTTCCTTAAAAACATCGCGCGCCTTCAGCCTCCCGGCAGATGCCTTGTTCCTAGGATTTACAAGCTCATATTCACCGTCATTTTTAAGGGCATCCATAAACGCATCTGTCGCTGAAACAGAGATATTAAAGTTTGTAAGCTCTCCCTCAGCCCTTTTTATGCGGATGAAATCAAGAATATCAGGGTGGTCAATGCGCAGTATTCCCATATTAGCTCCGCGCCTTGCTCCGCCTTGTTTTATGACGTCTGTTGCAGTGTTATATATCTTCATAAAAGAGACAGGGCCGCTTGCAATGCCTCCCGTTGAACGCACAATATCAGACTTGGGCCTTAACCGCGTAAAAGAAAAACCTGTGCCGCCGCCGCTTTGAAGTATCAATGCGGCATTTTTCAGGGTATCAAATATGGAATGTATTGAGTCATCCACAGGAAGCACAAAACATGCGGCAAGCTGTCCTATCTCTTTTCCCGCATTCATCAGTGTCGGAGAATTCGGAAGGAATTTAAGAGATGCCATCAACTCGTAAAATTTCTCTTCCCACTCAGCGGCATTACCACCGTGCTGAGTCTCGGCAGCCGCAATAGTCCTTGCAACCCTCCTGAACATTCCTTCAGGAGTTTCTATAACCTTCCCTCTTTCGTCCTTAAGGAGATACCTTGCCTTAAGCGCCTTAAGAGCATTTTCAGTCAAATTCATAAGAACATTATATCAGAAAAATTTCTGCAGTAGAGTTGGTGGAATGTCTAATTGTTAAGTTGAATCTTTATATACGCCTTTGACCTTAAATCCTCAATATGCTTTTTCAGCCTTATATTGACCTCTTTTTCAACCAGATATTCCTCAATCTTTTCCCTTGAATCGTCAAACTCAGCCTTGCCGAATTCCTTTCTGTTTTTATCGTAGAATTCCCTCAGATCGTCCTCTGTGATCTTTATGAACGTCCTGAGCTTTAACTCGATATACTCCCTGATAGACTCATCCGGATTAGCTCCCTCTATACGCAGCTTCTTTGCCTCGCGCAAAAGGAGCATCCTGTTTATCTTCGTGTTCAACACCTCTTCTTTTTTTATATCAGGCCTCAGTTTTGCCGCAGCCTTATAATTATCCTCAAGGTCGCTCAAGGTTATTGCCTTGTCATCAACAAAAGCAACCACCCTATCAACTACCTCTGCGAAAACAAACGGCAGATTGATGGCCAGCAAAACTGCACAGCCTAAAAATAGAGAGACTTTAGTTCCTTTCATTTTATACTCTTAATCTTACATCAAAAAATTGAATATTTTCCATGCCCTCATGTATTATATGGGTCAGAATATGAAGATAAGTCGAGGAGAAAACTTATTATGAGCAAAATCCTAAAACTCGGGATCCCCAAGGGAAGCCTTCAGGAGTCAACATTAAAACTTTTCAGAAAGGCAGGATACCACATCTCGGTATCAAGCCGTTCCTACTATCCGTCCTTTGACGACATTGAAGTTGAGGCGATGCTGATAAGGGCGCAGGAAATGGCAAGATATGTTGAGGACGGAATACTTGACTGCGGACTTACAGGCAAAGACTGGATACTGGAGCAGAATGCCGACGTGCATGAGGTTGCAGAACTCACCTATGCAAAGGAAGGCCTAAGGCCTGTAAAATGGGTCATTGCCGTGCCGAATGACTCAAAGATAAAAAGCGTAAAAGGCTTGAACGGCAAACGGATTGCAACAGAGCTTGTAGGGTTTACGAAGAGATACCTCAAGGCAAAAGGGATAAAGGCAGAGGTTGATTTTTCATGGGGCGCAACAGAGGTAAAACCGCCCTACCTTGCTGATGCCATAGTTGAGCTTACAGAGACAGGCACGTCTTTAAGGGAAAATAACCTGCGAATCGTTGAAACTATTCTTGAGTCAAGCACAAGATTCATTGCCAATAAAAAGGCGTGGCAGGACAAGTGGAAAAAACAAAAGATGCAAAATATTGTCATGCTCCTGAAAGGCGCATTGTCTGCCGAGGAGAAAGTCGGGCTTAAGATGAATGTCTCTGAGAGGTCATTTAAACGCGTGATGAGCCTTCTTTCTGCCATGCACTCGCCGACCATATCTGCGCTTTCGGATAAGGGGTGGTATGCCCTTGAAGTGATAATTGACGAGAAAGTTGTGCGGGATATTATCCCGAAACTGAAAACTGCGGGAGCGTCAGGCATAGTGGAGTATCAGTTAAATAAAGTGATACCGTAAGTATGAGAAGGACAGGATATAATTTTTCGCTCAAATACTATCCTGTCCTTTTTAAGTTATGGGCTAAGAGAAAGAATTAAATGAAGATAAACATAAAGAGCCTTGTCAGACCGAACATCCGCAATCTCACGGCTTATAGCTCAAAAGAGATTCCATGCAGGGTGAAGCTTGATGCGAATGAAAGCCCTTATGGTTTTGATATTACTGATGAAATCTTAAAATCAATTAAAACCAACCGCTATCCTGACCCTGAAGCAAAAACTCTAAAAAAAATTATCGCAAAAAATCTGAGGCTGAATCCCGAGAATATCCTTTTTGGAAACGGCTCCGATGAGCTGATATATTATCTCACAACAGTTTTCGGCGGGCCTGTCCTGTATCCTGTTCCCACGTTTTCAATGTACGGCATTATCTCTCAGGCGCTTGGAGAGAAAAGAATAGAAGTTCCTCTCGATGATGAATTTGACCTTGATACAGACAGAATACTGTATTTAATTAAAAAAGAAAAACCGGGGATTGTCTTCCTTAGCAGTCCCAATAACCCCACAGGCAATTGTTTTTCGGCAGACAGGATTTTAAAGATAGTTGAATCAACCTCACTCGTAGTTATTGATGAGGCATATCAGCCTTTCTCAAGTGAAAAAGGTTTTCTGCCGATGTTAAACGACTATAAAAATCTTGCGATTCTCAGAACCCTGAGCAAGATAGGCTTTGCAGGACTGCGTATAGGATTTCTGATTGCCGGCAAAGAGATAATAAATGAGGTTAATAAGGTAAGGCTGCCGTTTAACTTAAATTCTATTTCTCAGGCGGTTGCAACGGAATTGCTTAAAAACCCCAATACAATAAAATTACACATAGGGCTTATTACCTCTGAGAGGGAGAGGCTTCTTAATGAACTGTGGAAGACAAGGGGAATAAAACCCTATCCGTCCGAGGCTAATTTTATATTATTCAAAGTTAAGAATTCTGATAAAATTAGCCTCGGGCTTCTTAAAAAAAGCGTGCTTGTAAGGGATATGAAAGGCGTTGTGAATGGATGTCTCAGGGTAACGGTAGGAACAAAAAAAGAAAACAATATTTTTATCAAAGCGCTTAAAGAGGTGATGAAATGAGAAAGGCGGCAATTAAGAGAAAGACAAAGGAAACAAATATCTCGTTGGACTTGAATCTTGACGGCAGAGGAAGTTATTCAATAAACACCTCTATCCAGTTTCTTGACCATATGCTTTCCCTGATGTGCAAACACGGACTCTTTGATATTAAACTTAAAGCAAAAGGCGATATAGATATTGACGACCATCATACGGTGGAAGACATCGGGATAGTGCTCGGCAAGGCCATTAAGCAGGCAGTCGGAGACATGAAAGGAATAGCGAGATACGGACAGGCGTCTGTGCCTATGGATGAAGCGCTCGCCTCGGTAAGCCTTGATATCAGCGGAAGGCCCTATTTTGTTTATAAAGTGGAATTCCCGAAAAAGAGCAAACTGAAGGACTTTGACCCTGACCTTATAGAAGACTTCCTTCAGGCTTTCGTAAGCAACAGCAGCATAACGCTCCATATCAACGCTCTTTACGGAAGGAACATACATCATATAATTGAAGCAATTTTTAAAGGTCTTGGCAAGGCGCTCAGAGAAGCAGTTACTATTAATCCAAGGATGAAAGGTATCCCTTCCACAAAGGGAAAACTTTAGCAGAAATATCTCTGATGTCATTCCTGCCCCGTATCTGTGTACGGGATAAACTCCGGCAGGAATCCAGTATTTATGTTTCTGGATTCCGCATCAAGTGCGGAATGACAAAACCATATCCAGCATGACAGACTAAGAGGTAGTTAGATGAACCTGAAAAATAAGATTCCTCTCGGTAAAATTAAATATGTCCTCCTTGATATGGACGGAACTCTTCTTGATAAGTATTTTGACGATTACTTCTGGGAGCATCTTGTGCCTGAAAAATATGCCGAGAAAAACAGCATCACATTCGGAAAGGCAAGGGAAGCGCTTCTCATAAAATACAAACGCCATGAAGGCACTTTGAACTGGACTGACATAGATTTCTGGTCAAGGGAACTCAATCTCGACATTCCTGCCCTCAAAGAACAGATACGGCACCTGATAGAGATCCATCCTCATGTGGAAGATTTTCTGAGGATGCTGAAGAAACAAAAGAAAAAAGTTTTTCTTGTTACGAATGCGCATTATAAAGTTTTGGATTTAAAATTTAAGAAAACTGAACTCGGAAAGTATTTTGATGCCGCAATTACATCTTTTGAAATGGGATACCCCAAAGAGATGCTTGAATTCTGGAAAAAGGCTGAAAAGAAGCTCGGTTTTGAGAAGGAAAAGACACTCTTTGTTGATGACACAGAGGAGATACTGAAAACAGCAAGGAAATACGGGATAAAATACATTATTCACAAGGCAAAGGCAAATTCAAAAATCAAGCCTAAGCTGTCAAAGGATTTCCAGCATATTTTTGATTTTAGCGAACTGATATGAGAGATTATTTTAAGCATATTGATAAGCAAATAATGTATGGACATAGAAACCACTGATTTTTTAATTATCGGAAGCGGGGTTGCCGGACTGAGGGCTGCAATAGAGCTTGCGCCTCACGGGAACGTCCTTGTCGCAACAAAGGACATGCCCAAAGAAAGCAGCACAGAATACGCGCAGGGAGGCATAGCTGTTGCGCTGAGCGATGAAGATAAAGTCGGGATACATTTTGAAGATACGCTAAAGGCCGGTGACGGCCTCTGCAATGAGGACGCGGTAAAGATTCTTGTTGAGGAAGGCCCTGAAAGAATTCTTGAGCTCATATCATGGGGCGCTGCATTTGACAAGGAAGGGACAAAACTTGATTTCACAATAGAAGGAGCACATTCAAGGAAAAGAGTGCTGCATGCGCATGGAGATTCCACAGGCAAGGAACTGGAGCGCGTGCTTTTGAACAAAGTGCGTTCTTATCCGTCGGTAAAAAAATATCCCTTTGCATTTACAGTGGACCTGATCATAAAAGATGGTGAATGCTGCGGAGCGTATATCCTGAAGGACAGAAAGATTACTGCAATCATTGCAAAGGCAACCATCCTTTGCACAGGAGGCGCAGGACAGATATTCGCAAGAACAACCAATCCCATGGTGGCAACAGGAGACGGCATGGCGATAGCCTTCCGCGCAGGCGCTCAGCTTGAAGATATGGAATTTATCCAGTTTCATCCCACAAGCCTCTACTCTCAGTATGCCCCGCAGTTTCTGCTCAGCGAGGCAATGAGAGGCGAAGGCGCAATTTTAAGGAATATAAACAAAGAACCTTTTATGAAAAATTATCACTGCGATGCGGAACTTGCGTCGAGAGATATTGTATCAAGGGCGATAATCTCAGAAATGGTTAAAACTGAAAGCAGCCATGTGTATCTTGACATGACCCATCTCGAAAAAGATTTTGTCAGAAAACGGTTTCCTCAAATTTATTCTACATGCCTTCGATACAACGTAGACATAACAAGCGACCTGATACCTGTATCCCCGGCTGCCCATTACATCATGGGAGGAGTAAAAACTGACTTAAACGGCGTTACAAGCATGAAAAGACTCTCTGCGGCAGGCGAAGTAGCATGCACAGGCGTACACGGCGCAAACAGGCTTGCAAGCAACAGCCTCCTTGAAGGGCTTGTTTACGGCGCACGCACAGGCAGCACAGCATATCAATCATCTTCTGACATAAAAAATCTGACGGCTGTGAAAGAGCATGTATCAGAGTATACTGCCGCATATCATTCCATTCCGGAACATGACGAGATACGAATGACTCTGAGAAAGCTCATGTGGGACAGGGTTGGAATAATAAGGTGCGGCGAGTCTCTTGAAAAGGCAAGGAAAAAACTTTCAGAATGGGCCTTCATCCTTGATAAAGTCTTTTACACAAGGCGCGAACTTGAATTAAAAAACATGCTTACTGTTGCAATGATGATCACTGAGGCCGCCTCTCTCAGAAAAGGAAGCGTGGGAGCGCATTACAGATCTGATTTTCCGGAAAAGGGCCAAGACTGGCAGAAACATATTGCACTGTCCAGAGAAGATGATAGAATAAAATATAGTCCGGCATAAGAGATGCCTCAGAAGAGGTGATAATGAATACCAGAAAAACCAAGATTGTCTGCACAATAGGCCCGGCTTCATCAAGCCGCGAGGCAATACGCTCTCTTATAAGAAAGGGAATGGATGTTGCAAGACTGAACTTCTCTCACGGTGACCATATCACTTACAAAAAGATTTCAAAACTTATAAGAGATGAATCCGGAAACCTTAAAAAAGCAGTGGCAATCCTGCAGGATCTGCAAGGCATAAAGATCAGGGTCGCACTTGTCAGCAACGGTTCAGTAGAGCTTAAAAAAGGCGCAGAGATATTTCTGCACAGCGGCAAAGAGGTCAGCAATGACAAGCATATATTCATTTCATATCCTGCGCTCAGAAAAGATATAAAGACAGGCGACAGGATACTTTTTGATGATGGTTTGATTCAGGCAAATGTAACAGACAAAACCCGTGACGGATTACGGGCGAAAATTATTGAGGGCGGTGTTTTAAGAGATAAAAAAGGAGTCAACCTCCCTCATGTAAAAACAACCCTGCCGTCCTTCACGGACAAAGACAAAAACGACCTCAGCTTCGGGTTAACAATCGGTGTTGATTACGCAGCGCTGTCATTTGTAAGAACCGCAAGTGACGTAAGAGTTGTGAAGGAATGGCTTAAAAAAAGGCACGCCTCGCTGCCTCTCATAGCAAAGATCGAAAAGCCTGAGGCAATTGATGATATTGACGGCATACTTGATGAGGCGGACGGAATAATGATTGCAAGAGGAGACCTCGGAGTTGAGATATCGCCTGAAGAGGTTCCCATAATACAGAAGATGCTTATCAGCAAAGCCAATGATAAAGGAAAGCTTGTTATAACAGCAACACAGATGCTTGAATCAATGACAGAACATTCAAGGCCGACAAGAGCAGAGGCAACAGATGTTGCAAACGCTGTAATAGACGGCAGTGATGCGCTCATGCTCTCCGCAGAGACAGCGACAGGGAAATACCCTGTAATTGCAGTAAAGATGATGGACAGGATTATAAGATATACAGAGTCTCAATCCTTAGCCAGACATGATTATTCCGGCTTTGCCATGCTCTTCTCTGACTTTTCAGGCGCTGTTGCCGAAGCTGCGTGCACCGCAGCCGGAGATATTCACGCAAAGGCCATTGTTGCATTTACTCAATCGGGGTTTACGGCCAGGCTTGTATCCAAGTTCAGGCCCGAAGTTCCGATAATAGGCGTTACTCCTTATCACAATATTAAGCGTAGGATGTCTCTTTACTGGGGAGTTACGCCGATGCTCATATCTCACGTATCTAATACGGATAATATGATTCAGAAAGTAGAAAAATTACTGATTGCCTCCCAAATAGCAAAAAAAGGTGATAATATAGTCATAACTGCAGGCTCGCCACTCATGAAACGCGGTACAACAAATCTCATAAAACTGCACAAAATTTCGTAGCTAAGGAACTTTTATCTCATACGCCTTAATCTTGCGGTGCAGATTGCTTCTTTCCACATCCAGAATCTCAGCCGTCCTTGATATATTCCAGTTATTTTCCTCAAGTTTCTTCGTGATATAGTCCTTCTCAAAGGCGTCTCTTGCATCCTTAAGCGTTTTGTATTGGAAATAGCCAGATCCCTCGTGTTCAACTGGGATAAAGAGATTCCTGGCGTCTATTATATTTGAAGGCGTCATTATAACAAGCCTCTCTATGACATTCTTAAGTTCCCTTACATTCCCGGGCCAGCCGTATGACTGCAGATATTTCAATGCTTCGGGCAGTATCTTTCTGGGAGGCTTGCCGTATTCTGCGGCAAGGGAATCAAGGAAGTATTCAACAAGAAGTGGAATGTCTTCTTTTCTTTCCCTCAAAGGCGGGATAAATAAAGGTATAACATTCAGCCTGAAGAAGAGGTCTTCCCTGAAACTGCTTTTCCTTACTTCTTCCCTGAGGTCTTTATTAGTGGCTGCAATTATCCTGACGTCAACATTTATATTCTTATTTCCCCCTACCCGCTGAAACTCCTGAGTCTCAATTACGCGCAGAACCTTTGCCTGTGTCTGAAGTGACATGTCGCCTATCTCGTCAAGAAATAACGTCCCTCCGTCAGCAAGTTCAAACTTCCCGTTTTTCTTCTCAAATGCTCCTGTGAAAGAACCTTTCTCATGCCCGAAAAGCTCGCTCTCTATGAGTTCCTGCGGAATGGCAGCGCAATTTACCTCAATAAAAGGCTTCCCTGCCCTCGGGCTTTTTTCATGCATCAGCCTCGCGGCAACTTCTTTACCGGTGCCGCTTTCTCCAAATATCAGCACACGGCTGTTGCTCCGGGCAGCCATCTCCATCTGTTCCCGCAATTCTCTTATTTTCTGTGATTCGCCGACAAGCTTCCACTTCCTTGTAAGGTTTTCCTTAAGCGCAATGTTTTCTCTCTCAAGCGTCCTCTTTTCAATAGCCCTCTTTGACACAAGAAGCACCCTCTCAAGTGAAAGCGGCTTCTCAAGAAAATCATATGCGCCTGTCTGTGTGGCTTTCACAGCAAGTTCAATACTACCGTGCCCTGATATCATTATTACAGGGACCTCAGGCTTCATCGCCTTTATCTCCTGCAGTGTCTTAATTCCATCCATGCCGGTAAGCCATATATCCAGAAAAATAAGGTCGGGAGAAGCCTCCCTGAGTATCCTCACTGCTTCTTCACCTGAGTCTGCAGTCAGAATATCATAGCCTTCATCTTCCAGTATGCCTGAAAGGCTTTCTCTTATTCCTTCTTCATCGTCAACTATAAGAATTACAGGTTTTGACACTTTGCCTCTCCTTCCAAGCCTATATATCTCTTATTGGCAGTTCTATAGTAAAGATTGTGCCCTTGGGGCTATTGTCTCTTACCCTGATATATCCCCTGTGTTCCATAACAATTTTGTTTGCAATAGCCAGCCCCAGCCCTGTGCCGTCTTTTTTTGTAGAGAAATAAGGAAGAAATATTTTGTCTTTATCATCTTCCTTCATTCCTGGGCCGTCGTCTGCAATGTCCATAAAAATCCTGTTTGCCGGCTTATCCATATAAACTTTAAGTTCTATATTACCACTATTCCCCATTGCCTGAAACGCATTGTCAAAAATATTAATCATCACCCGCTTGAACTGCTCGCCATCCATTTCAACAGGCGGCATATCATCCGGCAGCGGCAGTACCACTTTTATATTAAATCCCTTATAATCCTTATAGAGTTCCAGCACTTCTTTGATTATGCCTGCGAGGTTTGCCGGCATCTTTTTTATCTCGGGCATCTTGCCAAATCTTGAGAACTCATCAACAAGCCTCTTAAGGCTGTCAACCTCATTTACTATGGTCTTTGTAGAGCGTTCAAATATCTGGCCAAAATCCTTATCCTTCTGTTCCCACTTCTTCATCATTCTTTCTGTTGAAAGCTTTATAGGCGTAAGCGGATTCTTTATCTCATGCGCTATTCTCCTTGCAACTTCTTCCCATGCAATTGCCTTCTGAGCTTTTATGAGATCGGTAAGGTCGTCAAAGACTACCAGCAGTCCTATCGGTGTTGATGCCTTGTCCCTGAGAGTGGTAACAAAGACTCTCAGCATAAGCCTTTTGTCTCCGACTGTCACCCTTACATCTTTCTCTATGCCTTTGAGGTCTTTAATTATTATCCCGCTGATAAGAGCGTTAAGCTCTTCCGATGCAATTATTGCCGTCAGTTCCCTGTAGTTTTTATTAATCACGTTTTCAACTGTTACATTCAATGTAGAACATGCAGCAACATTGATTGTCAGTATCCTGCCATGCACATCAAGGAACACAACACCGGAATTAATATTCGCAAGTATGTTCTCCATCCAGAGCCTTTCCCTGTCGGATTTCACATAAGCCTTCTGGAGCGTCTCTTTCCCTTCCTTCAATCCGGACACCATATGATTGAAAGAATTTATCAGCAGCCCTATCTCATCATCCCTTCTGAGATTAAGGCGGACATCAAGATTTCCTGATGCAACTTCCTCTGTGGCCTGCGCAAGGCTCTGTATGGGGTCCGTAATGCCTCTTGCAATCCTCAACGCCACCCATAGGGCCATGAACACAACAATCAAAGTAAAGAAGGCAAGGATTAAAATATAGTTCATTTTTAAGGGCACTTTCCATGATTCCATGTTCAAATAGTCTTCGTATGCGCTTTTTACCTTTTCAACATTGACCGCAATATCTTTTGGCAAAGTGGTTTCAATAACTACAATTCCAGTCATTTTCCCCCCGGAATATTCCGGAATGGCTGCCCTGATTGTATCTCCGTTTTCGCCGGATATGACCTCTGTCCCCTCTTTACCGTCAAATGCGGCCTTAATCGTCTCTGTCGGATTTTCAGGGCTCCTGTTCATACGAACTGTTCTATAGCCCGAAGCAGATTTTTCACCTGACACAACTGCCCTTGCAAATTCCATAGCCCTCTGCCTTTCCATCTCATAAACAGACTTAGCGACATTAAGTGAACTTGTAAGAGGCTGCCTGAACTGGGGGGTCAGAAATTTGTCTATGTAATTCGTAACAAGCCCGCTTGCCACAAAGAACAGAAGCACTGCAGGTATAGACGTAAGCACAACAAATATCACGACAATCTTTGTCTTGAATTTATAACCAAGAATCTTCTGCTTTCTCTCTATGTAGAGCTTTATAAGGTTCTTGCTGACAAAAAATATCAGGGTCAGAAGCGCAATTATATTCAGGTTCAGAAGAACCAGAAGGATTACTATTGTCAAAACCGACACCGTTTCAAGCCTGATGTAATACAGCTCAACCGCTGAAGCGGCAATTATAAAAATAAAAAAACCTAAGAATAGCAGTCCGTTTCTAAGATTTTTCATTTCCCCTGCCCCACACTGAATTTTGAAGAGTCCTTGACTTTGGTGAACTCCTTTTCCGGCACAAAGAAAAACAGATAACTTATAACAGGAGGGAGTTTTCTTAATCTGGACTCAACTGTTATTCTGACAAAATAGCCGTCGGGATCAAGTTCTCTTGTATTTGTAAGCTTAAGATCTCTGATACTTAATGACCACTTCAATAATGAATCAAGCTCATTGAATCGTTTTTCTATTACTGTCATGCCATCTGATGATGTCGCTACATACTCCTTCTTGACAGGATCTGCCCGCAGCGTTTTAACAATAGGTTTTCCCAGAACAAACTCGTCAGGCCAGATTTTCCATACCCTGAAAAGGTCTATATGAAATGTAATCTCTTTTGCTATCCCGTTTTTCAGATCCCGCAGTTGTTTTTCATCAAGGATAAGCCCTGTTGTAACATATATTTCGTTGTTTACGATCTTCGTTTCCGGACCGATTATCTCAGCGCACCTTGTTATAGAAGGGAAAAACAACAAACACCCCCAAAAAAGCAAAAAACAAAAAGCAAAACTACATCTCCTGCCTATCAATTTAGACTTGACATCTCCCTTGAAAAAATTTATTTTCATTATAGCATAATAAAGACAGTGAAGAGTGAATAGTAGCAGTGGAACGTGTCGGTGAACAAACACAGAAAACTGACACTGAGAAAAGGAGGAGACGTGGAACTCAAAACCGTAAAGATAGATATTCCAGAAAACTGCAATGTCATACTTGGACAGACACATTTTATAAAAACAGCGGAAGACCTTTATGAAATTGTAATGACAACCGTTCCGCATGCAATTTTTGGAATCGCATTCACTGAAGCGTCAGGCCCGTGCCTGATAAGGACAGAGGGGAACGACGACGGGCTTATAGATGCCTGCGTAAAAAACCTTCAGGCGCTCGGCGCAGGACATGTATTCTGCATGCTGATGCGCGGAGCCTATCCTATAAATGTGCTCAACCAGATTAAGAACTGTCCTGAAGTATGCAGGATATTCTGTGCAACAGCAAATCCCGTTGAAGTTGTTGTAGCCGCTCTATCCCACGGGAACGGGGTGCTGGGAGTCGTTGACGGTTTAGGACCGAAAGGCATAGAGACGCCTGAAGATAAGGCTCACAGAAAAGAATTTCTAAGAAAGATCGGATACAAACTGTAAAACCATGCGAATCAGCGGCAGAGTCAAAAAACCATTATGTCCATTCTGCGGTGAGCCGTTTAAAAAGCCTGAGGATATAAAGGCCGGGCTTGGAAATGTTTTTACAGGCGGGAAATGTAAATGCGGAACAGCATACGTCTTCGACCGCTCAGGCCACAATCTCGGTGAGGCTTATGTTGATGCCCTTGTATTTGCCTGCAACGGTGATTGGGAAAAAGCATGGACGCTAACGCCTGATGCGGACTATAAAATAGAATCTTTCCACTATAATCAGGGAAGCCATCAATTAATAGAGAGCATAAAGAAAGGCTTACGGACAAGCGAAAACCTCCTGTTCATTAAAGTGGAGAACAAGGCGCAAAGCGGTAAGGAAAACAGCAAGAGACGATAAATAAATATAATTTGCAAATATTTTTTTATTTGACCGAATATGTTAAGATATTTTACTGTTTATAGTCCAATTGGGAATCTGATTGCCTTCAAATAATACTTTTTATCCTGTAAGAAGGGGTTATTTAGAAGTTAAGGCAAATATTGAGCGGGAGATTTCTCCCCTACTTATATTGAACAAGGAAAATTTTCGGCCAAAAGGAGGGACGTAAAAATGCCAACGATGGAAGTTAAGGGGAAACAGATTGAGGTTGATGATGACGGATATATTATTAATCTTGACGACTGGAGCAAGGAACTCGCCATACAAGTGGCGGCACAGGACGGCATCACACTGACGGATGCTCACTGGGAAGTCATTAACTTCCTCAGAGACTACTACAAGCAGTATCAGATTGCGCCCATGATAAAAATTCTCGTTAAAGAGATCGGAAAGGCTATGGGGACTGAAAAAGGCAACACAAAGTACCTTTACGAACTTTATCCGGGCGGGCCTGCAAAGCAGGCATGTAAGTACGCAGGGCTTCCAAAACCAACAGGTTGCGTATAAAGAATTAAAGAAGTAAGGGGGTTTCCGCCTCTTACTTCTCATTTTTATCTCTTTAAGAAAACAGTTAGTTTGTGCGGGAGTTTATCTCCACCGAGCCAAAGAGTTACCGGGAGGGAACAAAGCCGGACATGAGACTGAACAGCCTCTTAACAGATAAAAAGGCTTCCATTCTGGAGAAATGGTTTGATGTAATAATAGAGACATACCCTCCTGACACCGCAAGTTTTTTAAAGAATCGAAATAACAGCTTTGCCAATCCGACAGGGTCCACTATCTCTCAGGGGATAGAAGATATATTTGATGAACTCCTCAGAGGGCTCAACAGGGAAAAGACTTCTCAGTTCCTTGATGACATTGTGAGAATAAGGGCAGTTCAGGATTTCACACCCTCTCAGGCGCTCTCTTTTATCTTCCCCTTGAAGAGAATCATCAGAGAAGAACTCGCCGCTGAAATAGCCGGGAAGCATCTTTCGGATGAAATCCTCGCCCTTGAATCTGAAATCGACGGCCTCGCACTTTCATCATTTGATATTTACATGAAGTGCAGGGAAAAGATTTACGACATAAAGGCTAATGAAGTTAAAAGGAGCACCTTCAGGCTCTTGCAAATGGCTAACCTGATAAATGACACCAATGGAGAGGAACCTGATCTCGAAGGAAGCAATAATCTCAAAATAAAAAGAGGAGAGGTAAAGAAATGAGTATCCTATTTTCCTTCTTTGCTGTTATTGCGCTTGTTGTGGCTGCCTACGCAGGGGTGAAGATAGCAAACCTTCAATTCCTTTTTGGAGTTATCATTCCCTATATTGCAATCGCACTATTTATTCTGGGATTCATCTACCGCGTGCTGAAGTGGGGAAGCTCTCCTGTGCCGTTCCGCATACCTACAACCTGCGGACAGCAGAAATCCCTGCCGTGGCTAAAACAGAACAAGATTGAAAATCCGTCAAGCACCGCAGGCGTCATCATCAGGATGGCGCTTGAAGTGCTGCTGTTCCGCTCGCTCTTCAGAAATTTAAAGACACAACTCAGGGATGGCAAGCTTGTATATGGAGAGGCTAAATGGCTCTGGCTGGCAGGTTTGGCGTTTCACTGGTCTTTCCTCATTATTTTTGTCAGGCACTTCAGGCTGTTCCTCCAGAATACTCCTTCGTTTATAAAAACGATTGAGGGACTTGACAGTTTTCTGCAGGTGGGTGTTCCCCTGCTTTACATGACAGATGTTGTTCTTCTCGGGACTGTAACATATCTTTTTCTTAGGAGAGTTTTCATACCACAGGTAAAATATATGTCTCTCGCAGCCGACTACTTCCCGCTTTTTCTAATACTTGGCATAACTGCATCAGGCGTGTTGATGAGATACTTTTACAAGGTGCATATTGTGGGTGTGAAGGAACTCGCTATGGGGCTTGTAAGCTTAAACCCTGTGATACCTCAGGGTATCGGTGTAATTTTTTATATTCATCTTTTTTTGATAAGCATACTGCTTGCCTACTTCCCGTTGAGCAAACTGATGCATATGGGCGGGGTCTTCCTCAGCCCTACGCGAAATATGGCAAACAACAGCCGCATGGTAAGACATATAAATCCATGGAATTATCCCGTGCATGTCCACACATATGAGGAATATGAGAATGATTTCAGGAAAAAAATGAAAAAAGCCGGAATACCTGTAGAAAAGGAGTAACGCATGGCAACAAAATTTACTGCAAAACCAGACGAGCTTTCAAAGATAGACTACAAGCCGCCTAAAAAAGGATGGCTGGACACGCCTGCTGAATTCAAGGAACACACCTTCTGCTGGGGTGCAAAAGCTAAAAACCTCAATATTGTTGAGTTCCCTAATGCGCGTGACTGGTCCCCCGCAGAGGAAGACTGGAAGCTCCCGGAAAACTGGCAGGAGATTGTCCTTGAAGGCATAAAAGACAGATTAGGCAAGTACCGTTCTTTCAAACTGTTTATGGACATTTGCGTCAGGTGCGGCGCCTGCGCTGATAAATGTCACTTCTTCATAGGCGGAGGAGACCCGAAGAATATGCCGGTATTAAGGGCAGAACTTCTCAGGTCAATTTACAGAAAATATTTCACTGCATCAGGCAAAATGCTTGGCAAGATTGCCGGCGCAAGGGAGTTAACCTTAGATGTCTTAAAAGAGATATGGTATTACTATTACCAGTGTACGGAATGCAGGCGCTGTTCGGTCTTTTGCCCATACGGAATTGATCAGGCTGAGATAACGATGGTGGGAAGAGAACTTATGAATCTGCTTGGATTGAACACAGACTGGATTTCAGCGCCTGTTGCCAATTGCTACATGAAAGGCAACCACCTCGGTCTTGAGCCGCACACAATAATAAACAGCATGGAATTCTTTCTTGACGACATAGAGACAATAACAGGCATAAAGATTAAGCCGACCTTCAACAGAAAAGGCGCAGAGATCCTTTTTGTGACCCCATCAGGCGATCTCTTTGCCGACCCCGGCACTTATACTGCGATGGGCTACCTGATGCTTTTCCATGAGCTCGGTCTTGACTACACATGGAGCACATATGCATCAGAAGGAGGAAACTTCGGATTATTTACGTCCAATGAGATGGCCAAAAGGCTCAATGCAAAGATTTATGCGGAAGCAAAGAGGCTCGGCGTGAAATGGATCATTGGAGGAGAATGCGGCCATATGTGGAGAGTTGTAAATCAATACATGGATACATGGAACGGCCCTGCTGATTTCCTTGAGGAGCCTGTTTCTCCTATAACAGGCACAATTTTTGAGAATGCAAAATCCACAAAAATGGTTCATATAGCAGAATTCACCGCTGACCTTATCAAGAACGGGAAGTTAAAGCTTGACCCGGGCAGGAATAACCATCTAAAAGTCACATGGCACGATTCGTGTAATACAGCAAGAGGGATGGGGATTCTTGACGAACCAAGATATGTTCTGCGTAATGTATGCAACCACTTCCATGAAATGCCTGAAGACACCATCAGGGAAAAGACCTTCTGCTGCGGCAGCGGCACAGGCCTGAACGCCTCCGAAAATATGGACCTCAGGATGAGGGGCGGTTTCCCCAGAGCCAATGCCGTTAAATACGTCCGGAATAATTATGGCGTAAACATGCTGGCAAACATCTGCGCAATTGACAGGGCAACTCTAAAGGCATCAATGGAATACTGGGTGCCCGATGTGAGCGTGTGTGGTCTTCATGAGCTTGTCGGAAACGCCCTCGTAATGACAGGTGAAAAGGAAAGGACACAGGATTTGCGTCTTGAACCATTACCTGAAAAGGAGGCTAAAGAATAATGAAGATTTACAACGGAGGGAAAATACTTTTAGGCTTGATTATCTTTGGCGCCCTTTTCGCATCCCCATTCTATCTCAACATGGGCAAGGTCAGCGCTAAACCTGAACTTAAAATTGACACGCCTGAAATCCAGAAACTTGAAGATAAGAAATGCGTTGAGCCCAAGGAGTTCATGAGGGCGGAACACATGCAGATACTTAATAGCTGGAGAGATGCTGTTGTGCGTAATGGAGACAGGGAACAGATAATCATCAGCGGACATAAATACGAAAAGAGCCTTCAGAATGGATGCATGAAATGCCACTCTAACAAAAAGGATTTCTGTGATAAATGTCATAACTACATGGCTGTAAAACCATACTGCTGGGATTGCCATATAGCGCCAAAGGAGAAGAAGTCGTGAGCATGAACAGAAGAGAATTTTTAAAGATAGCTGGAATTTCTACGATAGCCGGTATTGGAGGCACAGCGCTTGCGGGCGGATTGCGGAAAGGCGTGCTCGAGGCTGCTCAGGCCGCGCCGAATACCGATGCCCTCACAGAAAAGAGATGGGGAATAGCTATTGACATGAGTAAACTCAAATCAGAGGAAAGCATCAAGAGAGTTACAGAAGCCTGTCACCGCATTCACAATGTTCCGGACTTCAGCAATACAAAAGACGAGGTGAAGTGGATATGGACTGAAACCTTTGAGCATTCTTTCCCCGGGCAGGAACATAAATTTATGGCTGAGGATATGAAACACAAGCCTTTTCTGCTGCTCTGCAACCACTGTGATAATCCTGCGTGCGTAAGGGTCTGCCCGACAAAGGCAACATTTAAAAGAAGCGACGGAATAGTGATGCAGGATATGCACAGGTGTATCGGATGCAGGTTCTGCATGGCGGCGTGTCCTTTCGGCGCAAGGAGCTTTAACTACAAAAACCCAAGACTTGCCAAAAACCTGCAGGAATACATGAATCCTGAATTCCCAACAAGGACTATAGGTGTTGTGGAAAAATGCACTTTCTGTTATGAAAGGCTTGCAAAAGGGCTAAAACCTGCATGCGTGGAAGAATCTAACGGCGCATTGGTATTTGGCGATCTTGATGATCCCGCATCCGAAATCAGAAAGATTCTCGCTTCGAAACATACCATCAGGCGCAAACCTGAACTCGGAACAGAGCCGAACATTTACTACATAACAGGAGGAAATGACTATGCTGTTGTACCTGAAATCAGGTGAATATTATGTCCTGTTCGGAATAGGAGGTAACTTATAATGCTTGAAAAAGCTCTAAGCGGAAGCAAAAAATACTGGACATGGATTTTTATCCTGCTCGTTTTCATAGGCATAGGAACCGTCAACTATCTCAGGCAGTTTCAGACAGGCCTTACAATAACAGGGCTAAGCAGGGATGTCTCGTGGGGTCTTTACATAGGGCAATTCACATTCCTTGTCGGTGTCGCTGCATCAGGCGTCATGCTTGTTCTACCATACTACCTGCACAATTTCAAGCAGTTCGCAAAAATCACGATACTCGGCGAGTTTCTGGCTGTATCTGCAGTCATAATGTGTATGCTGTTCATTTTCGTTGATATGGGCCAGCCGATGAGGGTTATGAATATCTTGCTTTATCCGACTCCGAACTCTGTCATGTTCTGGGATGCAATGGTTTTAAGCGGTTATCTTGCCTTGAATATAATTATCGGCTGGGTAGTTCTCGGCTCTGATAGGAAAGGCATTGCTCCTCCGAAATGGGTTAAACCCATTATATACCTTTCAATAGCATGGGCGCCCTTAATCCACACAGTCACCGCATTTCTCTATGCTGGAATTCCGGGAAGGCACTTCTGGCTGACTGCAATCATGGCTGCACGATTCCTTGCATCGGCATTTTCAGGAGGCCCGGCTCTGCTGATAATCCTTGCTCTCATTATCAGGAAGACAACCAAATTTGACCCCGGAAAAGAAGCTATACAGACGCTCGGGAAGATTGTCACATACTTCATGATAACAAACGTATTTTTCTTAGGGCTTGAGTTCTTCACTGCGTTCTACAGCAATATACCCGGACACATGCATCCGTTTAAATACCTCTTTGCCGGATTAGACGGCCACGCAAAACTTGTTCCGCTTATGTGGACATCAGTGATACTGGCGATTGCCTCAATTGCTCTTCTTATATTCCCTGCGGTAAGGAGGAATGAGTCAACCCTTGCCATAGCCAGCGCTATGGTCTTTATATCACTGTGGATTGACAAGGGATTCGGCCTCATCATCGGCGGATTTGTGCCTAATATGTTTGAGAAGGTAACTGAGTACTGGCCTACAATGCCTGAGACTCTTATAACAATCGGCGTCTGGGCAGCTGGATTTTTGGTGCTTACTATCCTCTATAAGATTGCAATAACAGTGAGGGAAGAGACAGCAGGCGTTGAGATAGAACACTGAAAAGGGTTCTCACAATGATTTTTCCCAAGGGCTTCTTTGAATAAAAGAAGCCCTTTTATTTTGACATACATATAAAAATTTGGTGGATTTTTTACCCGATTTTATTTTATTATTATAAGGGTTCTCTCAATTCAAGAAGGCCAATAAAAGAAAATTTTGAACAACCAAAATTTATTAAGGAGGTGAACGTTTAAATGTGGTTGGTATCAGTTGATGCAGACAAGTGTGAGGGCTGCGAAGAATGCGCTAACAACTGTCCTGTCGAAGTTTTCAAGATGGAGGGCGGAAAGGCAAACCCTTATCAGGCAGACCTGTGCGAGGGTTGCGAGACATGTGTAAGCGTCTGTTCAACAGGGGCAGTTACACTTAAAGAAATGTAGGGTCTTCCCTAAAATAATAAATAAAAAAGGGGAACACAGAATCTCTGGTTCCCTTTTTTATTTATTGAGTCTCTCTGTGAACCCCGTTAAAAAGGCGAAGTTTTTCTAACGGGGTGAAGTTTCAAAAACGCTTCCAGTTTATTGACTGTAACCGTATAATTCTTGTATATTATTCACTGATTTTCACAATAGACTTTTAAAAAATTTTAAAGGAGATTAAGATTAAAACTAACGCAGTAAACTTTGCTTCACCCGAAGGCAGGGAGATTTACAGGCACAGCGCCTCACACATCATGGCGCATGCTGTCAAAGAGATATTTCCTGCCGTTAAACTTGCAATAGGCCCGGCAACAGACGAGGGTTTTTATTACGATTTTGATATGGACCGGCCGTTTACGCCTGAAGACCTTGGTTTGATAGAAAACAAAATGAAAGAACTAATAAAAAGAAATAACCCGTTTACAAAAAAAATCATGACAAGGAAAGATGCGATAGCGTTGTTTAAAAAAACGGGTGAGGATTATAAGGCGGAGATTCTCTCGGAGATTACAGATGATGAGGTGTCTATTTATGAAGAGGGAGGGTTTGTTGACCTGTGCAGGGGGTCCCACGTCCCCTCAACCGGCTCTATCAAGGCATTCAAGCTCCTCAGCATTGCAGGCGCATACTGGCGCGGAAGCGAAAAAAATAAAATGCTCCAGCGGATTTATGGAACAGCCTTCGATAAAGAAAAAGACTTAAAAAACTATCTTGCTTTTCTTGAAGAGGTCAAAAAAAGAGACCATAGAAAACTCGGCAAGGAACTTGACCTTTTCAGCATCAGCGAAGATATCGGCCCCGGATTAATCCTCTGGCATCCTAACGGCGCAATTATAAGAAAAACCATAGAAGATTTCTGGAGAGATGAGCATTACAAGGCTGGTTATAACCTCCTCTATTCGCCTCACATAGCAAAACTTAACCTCTGGCAGAGGAGCGGCCATCTTGATTTCTACAGAGAAAATATGTATTCACCGATGGAGATAGACGGCATAGAATATGAACTCAAGCCTATGAACTGCCCGTTTCATATAAACATCTACAAAAGTTCTCTCAGGAGTTACCGTGAACTCCCAATCAGGTATGCAGAGCTTGGAACAGTTTACAGATATGAGCGATCAGGTGTGCTCCACGGACTTCTGAGGGTCAGGGGTTTTACACAGGATGACGCACACATATTCTGCAGGGAAGACCAGATAGAAAGCGAGATATTAAGCATCCTTGACTTCACGCTTTTTATTCTTAAGACATTCGGCTTTGATTTATATGATGTTTACCTTTCAACCATGCCCGATAAATATGTCGGGACACTTGAAAACTGGGAAAACTCAACAAACGCCCTGAAACAGGCACTTGAGAAAAAAGGGCTGTCATACCAGGTAGATCCGGGCGAAGGCGTTTTCTACGGCCCGAAAATAGACATAAAGATAAAAGACTCATTGAACAGGTCATGGCAGTGCAGTACAATCCAGGTTGACTTTAACAACCCTGAGAGGTTTGATGTTACTTACAGGGGAAGCGATGGAAAAGACCACAGGCCTATAATGATCCACCGCGCCCTTATGGGCTCCCTTGAAAGGTTTTTCGGAATTCTCATAGAGCATTATGCCGGTGCCTTCCCATTATGGCTTGCGCCTGTTCAGATTGGAATACTCACAATTTCAGAAAGACATTCCGATTATGCGCTCAAAACTGCTGACACCTTAAAGCTTAATGGGGTCAGGATTGAGGCCAATCTTGAAAACGAAAAAATCGGACATAAAATCAGAGAAGCCACTATCAGAAAAATGCCCTATTTGGTTATAATAGGCGACAAAGAATTAGCTGAGAACAAACTGACGCTCAGAAAACGCAATGGTGAAAACATGGGCTCGTTTACAACAGGCGAGCTTATACAGATGATAAAGACTGAGGTAGAAAGCAAGTATTAAATATTTAATGTATATAATTCGGTACGCATAAGGCGTTATGTTTCACAAATAAAAACGGAGGTGAAAGTATAAGCAAACACATAAGGGTAAACGAACAGATAAGGGCAAAGGAAGTCAGACTTATTGACGCTGACGGTAATCAGGCAGGGATTGTTTCTGTCAGAGAGGCTTTAGAACTTGCTGACCAAAGAGAACTTGATCTGGTGGAGGTATCGCCTGAGGCAAATCCTCCGGTATGCAAACTGCTTGATTTTGGTAAATATAAATACCAGATGAGCAAAAAACAGGCTCCGAGCAAAAAGATTGACATAAAAGAGATAAAGATACGGCCTCAAATAGGCATACACGACTTGGAGTTGAAAGTAAGGAATATAAGGCGTTTTCTGGATGAAGGGCATAAGGCTAAGGTGGTGATGTTCTTCAGGGGAAGAGAGATGGCAAGACCGGAGCTTGGATTGATGGTTTTCGAAAGGTTGACCCAGATGCTGCCCGGCAAGTTTAATATAGAGATGAAGCAAAAACTTGAAGGTAATCATATTACCATGGTAATTGGGCCAAGCAGTAAATAGAAATCGTATAAGTCATATAAGACCGATTTGACATATGATAATTGAATTTATTTTGGAGGAATAGATGCCAAAGATGAAAACACATAGAGGGGCGGCAAAGAGATTTAAGGTTACAGGCACAGGGAAAATAAAGAGGAGCAAGGCTTATAAGAGCCACATCCTTACAGGCAAACCCTCAAAAAGAACAAGAAAGCTTAGGACTGCGACTCTCGTTTCAAAAGCAGAGCACAGCAAAGTAAAAAAACTTTTACCATATATGTAAATAAAAAAGATACAAGATACAGGATGCAAGATGCAGGATCTGGTAAAGAAAAAACATCGTGAATCATGCATCATGAATCGTGCATCGTTTATAGAGGAGGATTAAAATGCCAAGGGCTAAAGGTGGATTTAAAACAAGACAGAGAAGAAAGAAAGTTCTTGAACAGGCAAAGGGCTATTATAGCGCAAAGAGCCGCCTGTTCAGGATAGCAACAGAAGCGGTTGACAAGGCGCTGCAATATGCTTACAGAGACCGCAAGGTAAAAAAACGCGAGTTCAGGTCTCTCTGGATTATAAGGATCAATGCTGCCGTCAGGGCGGCAGGTTTGACTTACAGCCAATTTATTACAGGGGCCAAAAAAGCAAAGATTGCCCTGAACAGGAAGGCATTGGCTGATATGGCTTACAGTGATCCAAAGGCATTCAGCGAACTTGCAGAGTCCGTTAAGAAAAAACTTGCCGCATAAAAGAGGCGGCAGTTCACTAAATGCTTGACACAGACTCTTTCAAAAAAGCGTTTCTCATTGAATTAGATAAGGCTGCGTCTATAGCTGAGCTTCAGCGGGTGCGGATTAAATACCTCGGGAAAAAGGGACTGCTGACAGCTCTGCTTAAAAACCTTTCTACGATACCCACTGAAGAAAAACGGCCTTTTGGAAAAGCGGTAAATGAGCTTAAGGGATTCGTTGAAAATGATATTGCCTCAAAAGAATCTGATGTGGGTAATGCAGACCTTAAGAAAAGACTCTCATCAGAGACTATAGATGTAACGCTTCCTGGCAAATACACGCCTGTAGGCAGGGAACATCCGATAAATAAAGTCCTGAAGGAAATTGAAGATATTTTTGTTTCAATGGGTTTCGGCATTGAAGAAGGGCCGCAGGTTGAGCTTGATTATTATAATTTTGAAGCATTGAATGTACCGAAAGACCACCCCGCGCGGGACATGCAGGATACATTTTATATCACGGATGATGTGCTGCTTAGGACCCACACCTCTCCCGTTCAGATAAGGACGATGGAAAAAAAGAAACCACCCCTGAGATTCATTGCTCCGGGCAAGGTTTACAGGTGCGATGCTGATATTTCCCATACACCCATGTTTCATCAGGTTGAAGGCCTGATGGTTGATACAGATGTTTCATTCAGCGACCTCAAGGGCGTGCTTGAGACATTCATCCACAGGATGTTCAGCCCTGAGACTCCAGTTCGGTTCAGGCCCAGCTTTTTCCCGTTCACAGAGCCCTCGGCAGAAGTGGACATAGGCTGCATATTCTGCAAAGGCAGTGGCTGTCAGGTCTGCAAGAAAACGGGGTGGCTTGAGATACTCGGAGCCGGCATGGTTAACCCGCGAGTATTTGAAATGGTAGGATATAATCCTGAAATCTATACCGGCTTTGCATTTGGCATGGGCGTTGAAAGGATAACCATGCTCAAATACGGGATTGACGACATCAGGCTCTTCTTTGAAAATGACCTGCGGTTTTTAAGGCAGTTTTAGAGACTCATTTCCGCAATCCTCATTCTTCCGAATTGCCGCTAAATACTCACAGTAACAAGCATTTCTAAGAAGACGACATGTCTGAATGTTTCAATTGGGAACGAGATGCATCAGCCGACGCGCCACAAAGACAAAATGAAAATAGCACCACGCTTACACACGGTCGGCTGGATGCCGGTGTTCGGTGTCCGTTAGTCATCTTTTCATATTCTTTTTTGCTGTCTTAATGAAGCGTCCAAATGCCCTGTCCTTTCTACGTTTATCCACATACGACATTTCGTGGTACTCAGATTCCTTCTTAAGCTTCATATAGATAGAATAACGCTCTTGACTCAACTCACCGTTTGTAATTGCAGTAAGAACTGCGCAGCCTGATTCCTGAGTATGGCTGCAATCAGCATAGCGACACGCCATGGAAAGCTCAATCATATCTTCAAACCCTTTGTTTACACCGTCACTGGCACCCAGAAGGCCTAGTTCTCTCATTCCAGGTGTATCAATGAACATCATTCCTTTGTCAAGAACAATGAGTTGCCTACGCGCTGTTGTGTGTGTGCCTTCTCCTGTTCCACTGACAGCTTTAGTATCAAGAGCATCCCGTCCAATCAGGTGGTTGATCAGTGTAGTTTTGCCGACTCCAGATGATCCAAGCAGACAATATGTGCGCCCCGACATTAATACCTGCTGGAATTCATCAAATCCGGAGCCAGTTATGTTGCTAAGTGCAATAACTCTGGTCGTGATGCCAGCATGTCTAATAGCCGCAAGCTTCTGTTGCAGCTCATCGTGGGAGATCAAGTCCGTCTTGGCAAGAATGACAATCGGCTCAACATGACCGTCAGCTGCCATTACTAAATAGCGAGTCATTCTATGTAGATTAAAGTCAAAGTGACATGACTGAACAATGAAAGCAATGTCGATGTTAGCTGCAATCATCTGATAGTCTACTTCTACGCCGGCACATTTTCGGCGTAAAAACGTTTTTCGTGGAAAGACCCCACGGATGATTGCCGAAGTGTCATCATTGTGATACTGCACGGTGACCCAATCGCCGACACACGGCAGCTCAAACGATGACTCAACATGGAAATAGAACTTTCCTGCAAGTTCAGCAGGAATCTCTCTAAGTTCATTTCTGATAATGTAGGAATTGCGGTCAACTGCTGACACGCGAGCAATGCCTTGATCTTCGTGGCGTATATCATCTAAATGTGCTTCAAACCAAGGATCAAAACCCAGGTCAATCAATTTCATCATATCTTATCACCGAACAATTGCTATGCGAACTGTCGTATTTTCCCCTAAATGTCTAAACTGTAGCATATCCGGAGGATTTTTCAAATGAAAAAATCACGTAAAATCAATTGCATGGTATTTCCACTATTTCGTATTTTGCGGTAATATGGACTAAAAGAGAAAGGTCGTAAAATATGGGGAAATTGTCACCGCTGATTTCTTTTTGATGAAACACGCGGAATATGCCGATACATCACGGGCGCGAGTTACGTGTAGAAATCCGTATCCCGATTTTTACAGACGCTCAACCTCTCACCTATAATTCACAAACTCCATATGTATCCCGAAATCTTTTCCTTTGAGCATTGTCATGACTAATTGCAGGTCGTCTATCTTTTTTGCGCGGACGCGCAGCTGGTCTTTCTGAATCTCTGCCTGAACCTTCATCTTTGAATCCTTAATAATCTTCGCAATCTCCTTTGCCTTTTCCTGCGCTATTCCCTGCTGAAGCTTTATGACCTGCCGCACCGTGCTGCTTGCCGCGGGTTCAATCTTGCCGTACTCAAGGGATTTTAGGGATACGCCGCGCTTCACGAGCTTTGACTGGAGTATGTCTATGACGCTCTTTATCTTGTTCTCATCGTCTGAAATAAGAGTAAGCTCAGCATTTTCCTTGCTGAAATCTATGCTGCTCTTGCTCCCTTTGAAATCAAACCTCTGGCCAATCTCTTTTGTCGCCTGCTGAACAGAATTTGATACCTCTTGCATGTCAACCTTGCTTACTATATCAAAAGAATGTTCATCTGCCATCTGCAAACCTCCCCATTATTAGTTTACCGCCGGTTTTTTATTTTTAAAAGTTAATCCTGACATACGGTGAATTGTCTCTCTGAATCTTCTCATGTGAGAGCCTTCCCGATATTTGGAGTGTTTAGTTCTGAGTTTGGAGTTTTTATTTCATTCCTGACTCCAAACTCAGAACTCCTGATTCATAACTCTTTATTCTTCCGGAGGAGCAGGTTCTGCAGATGCAAACATCTGCTGTATTTCCCTCTTCACAAATGTGTTCCGGTATTTTGCTATACCTGTACCCGCAGGAATAACTCTCCCCATTATCACATTTTCCTTCAGTCCCCTGAGTTCATCAACAGAGCCGTTTATGGCAGCCTCTGTAAGAACCCTTGTGGTTTCCTGGAAGGATGCCGCAGATACAAAACTCTCTGTTGCAAGAGACGCCTTGGTTATGCCTAAAAGCAATGGCTTGCCCTGCGCAGGCTTTTTGCCTTTTCCTTTTATCTTTGCATTTTCCGCCTGAAACGCCACCCTGTCCACCTGTTCTCCTATCAATAAGTTTGTATCTCCGGAGTCCTCAATCCTTACTTTCTTCATCATCTGCCTGACGATAACCTCAATGTGTTTATCGTTTATAGAAACGCCCTGCAGACGATAAACCTTCTGAACCTCATCAACAAGATATCTCTGAAGTTCCCTGGGTCCCAGAATATCAAGTATGCTGTGCGGATTTACCGCTCCATCCATTAACGGCTCGCCTGCCTTGACCCAGTCTCCTTCATGGACGCTGACATGTTTGCCCTTTGGTATGAGGTATTCTCTTGATTCGCTGCTTCCCTTAACTACAACAACCCTCATGCCTTTATGCGCGCCCTTGAATTCCACCATGCCGTCAATCTCCGTAACAATGGCCTGCTCTTTGGGCCGCCTTGCCTCAAACAGTTCCGCAACCCTCGGAAGGCCGCCTGTTATATCCTTTGTCTTTGTGGTTTCACGAGGCATCTTCGCAAGGATATCGCCCGGAGCAACAATCTGGTTTCTGTCAACGAGTATATGCGCTCCTGCCGGCAGCAGATACCGCGCAAGGTTGCCTGTCGAAGGAATCTTGAGCGTTACCTTGCCATGCTCATCCTTTATTGATATCCTGGGCCTCATGTTGGTGGGATAATCAATAATAACCCTATGGGAAAGGCCTGTCATCTCATCCACTTCTTCCTTGATAGTCACGTTCTCAGCAATATCGCCAAAGGCTATTCTTCCACCTACTTCTGTCAGTATCGGAGTTGAATAAGGATCCCATTCAACCAGCCTCTGTCCGATTTCCACCTTCTGCCCGTTGCCGACAAGAAGCTTTGCTCCATAGACGATAGGGTATTTCTCTTTTTCCCTTCCCTTTGAATCTACAACAGCAATGCTTCCGTTTCTATTCGTCACAACCAGCAAAACTTCCCTGTTTTTAACAGTGCTGATATTTACGAACTTTATAGTCCCTGAGTTCTTTGCCTCAAGCACCGTCTGCTCAACGACCTTTGAGGCTGCGCCGCCTATATGGAAAGTCCTCATTGTCAGCTGGGTGCCCGGTTCGCCTATGGACTGGGCTGCTATGACCCCTACTGCTTCTCCGAGTTCAACATGCCCGCCCCTTGCAAGGTCTCTTCCATAACATGCCGCGCAAGCGCCAAACATAGACTGGCAGGTAAGAACAGACCGTATCTTTGCCCTGTCTATTCCGGCGTCTATTATTTTTTGGGTCAGTTCTTCATCTATCGGACTATTTTTGCCTGCAATTTTCTCTTTTGATATCGGGTCTTTTATGTCTTCGGCAATTGTCCTTCCCAATATCCTTTCTTCCAGAGGCTGAATGATTTCGCCGCCCTCTATAAGGGAAGTAACAATTATCCCGTCACTGGTGCCGCAATCCTCCTCCATTATAATTACATCCTGTGCAACATCAACCAGCCTCCTCGTAAGGTACCCTGAGTTAGCTGTTTTCAAAGCTGTGTCAGCAAGGCCTTTCCTTGCGCCATGCGTAGAGATGAAGTACTGCAGCGGGGTGAGGCCTTCCCTGAAGTTTGCAGTAATCGGCGTTTCAATAATCTCGCCTGAAGGCTTCGCCATAAGGCCTCTCATGCCCGCAAGCTGCCTTATCTGCGCCGTGCTTCCCCTTGCCCCTGAATCAGCCATCATAAAGATGCTGTTAAACGACCTTCTTTCCTGCAGGTCTTCCTCTGAAAATTTCTTGCCGTCTTCTGCGCCGAGTTCCTTCATCATCTCATCAGCTATTTTCTCCGTGACATTGGCCCAGATATCTATTACCTTATTGTACCGCTCGCCCTGCGTGATAAGACCGTCCCCGTACTGTTTCTGCACGTCAATGACTTCATGCTCGGCTTCTCTTATCATCTCTGCCTTCTTGGATGGTATATGCATATCCGCCATGCATATGGACACCCCTGATTTTGTGGCATATTCAAATCCGAGTTTCTCAATCTTATCAAGGAACACAACCGTTGCCCTCTTGCCGGCATTCGCATAGGAGTATTCTATTATCTTTGTGAGTTCCTTCTTGGTAAGCGTCTTGTTAACAGAAGAAAACGGAATCGCCTTCGGAACTATCTCGCTGAACAGCGCCCTTCCGCATGTGCTGTCAACAAACTGGCCCTCTATCTTCACCTTTATCCTTGCATGTTCATCGAGGACTCCTGCGTCATAAGCAATTCTAACGTCCTCTGCCCCGGAAAACACCTTGCCCTCGCCTTTTGCGCCTGTCTTCTCTTTCGTCAGATAATATATTCCTAGAACCATGTCCTGCGTAGGCACAAGTATCGGTTTTCCGTTTGCAGGCGAAAGGATATTATTAACAGCCATCATCAGAACCCGCGCCTCTATCTGGGCTTCTATTGACAATGGCACATGAACTGCCATCTGGTCACCGTCAAAATCAGCGTTGAACGCGGTACATACCAGGGGATGAAGCTTTATTGCCTTTCCTTCAACAAGTATGGGATCAAATGCCTGGATACCAAGCCTGTGAAGGGTAGGCGCGCGGTTTAAAAGCACAGGATGTTCTCTGATAACCTCTTCCAGCGCATCCCATACTTCAGGCTGTTCTTTTTCAACAAGTTTTTTTGCAGCCTTTATTGTGGTAGCAAAACCCTTCTCCTCAAGCCTGCTGAACACAAGCGGCTTGAAGAGTTCCAGCGCCATCTTCTTTGGAAGGCCGCACTGGTGAAGCCTGAGTTCAGGGCCTACTACGATAACAGACCTGCCCGAATAGTCAACGCGCTTTCCTAAAAGATTCTGGCGGAAACGTCCCTGCTTTCCTTTTATCATGTCACTCAGAGACTTCAACGGCCTCTTCGTTGCCGTCTTCAATACACGGCCTCTTCTGCCGTTATCAAACAAGGCGTCAACCGCTTCCTGAAGCATCCTTTTCTCATTCTTTATGATTACGCTTGGAGCCTTTAATTCCATCAGCCTCTTTAATCTGTTATTTCTGTTTATTACCCTTCTGTAAAGGTCATTCAGGTCTGATGTCGCAAACCTTCCGCCTTCAAGCGGCACCAAGGGCCTGAGGTCAGGCGGCAGAACCGGTATTACATCCATTATCATCCACTCCGGCTTGTTCCCTGAATTCTTGAAAGACTCGACAACCTTGAGCCTCTTCGTGAGTTTCTTTTTAACGCCAAGTGATACTGCATCTCGTATCTTATTCTTCAGTTCTTTGCTTAGAACATCAAGGTCAACTCTCCTGAGAAGTTCCCTTATTGCTTCAGCGCCCATTCCTGCTTTGAAACTGGCGCCAAGCTCCGCGCTCTTTTTCTTATATTCGTCTTCTGTGAGAAGTTCTTCCGCTTTAAGTTTTGTATCCCCGCGGTCAATAACAACATAACTTTCAAAATACAGCACCTTTTCAAGGTGCCGCATTGTCATGTCAAGCAATGTGCCTATTCTGCTCGGCACGCCTTTGAGGAACCAGATATGCGCAACCGGCGTTGAAAGTTCAATATGCCCCAGCCTGTATCTTCTGACCTTGGACTGTATTACCTCAACTCCGCACTTATCGCATACAACGCCCCTGTGTTTCATTCTCTTGTATTTTCCGCATATGCACTCCCAGTCCTTCATCGGGCCGAAGATTTTTGCACAGAAAAGGCCGTCGCGCTCAGGCTTGAACGTACGATAGTTTATCGTCTCAGGTTTCTTAACCTCTCCGTAAGACCACTCCCTTATTTTTTCAGGCGAGGCAATTTTAACTCTCAGAGCCTCAAAGTCGGTCGGATTTTTCGGCCTTTGAAAAATAGTATAGGTTTCCTCTGCCAAGCTATTCCCCCTTACCTTTTTTCTCCAGAAGCTCTACATCAAGCGCAAGGCTCTGGAGTTCTTTTATTAATACATGGAAAGACTCAGGAACGCCCGGCTCCAGAGTCGCATCGCCCTTAACTATTGCCTCATACATACGGGTTCTGCCGGTTACATCATCACTTTTTACAGTTAGGAACTCCTGCAGTGTATAGGCTGCGCCGTATGCCTCCAGCGCCCAGACTTCCATCTCGCCCAGCCTCTGGCCTCCGAACTGCGCCTTTCCTCCGAGCGGCTGCTGTGTTACCAGTGAATAAGGCCCTATTGAGCGCGCATGCATCTTATCGTCAACAAGATGATGAAGTTTCAGCATATACATGTATATGCTGAAACTTCATCACATAAACGGTTCGCCTGTCCTGCCGTCACAAAGCGTTATCTGGCCTGTGCTTGGGAGTCCTGCTTTCTTCAGCATATCCTTTATATCACCCTCTTTTGCTCCTTCAAATACAGGCGTTGCAACATAAAGTCCCAGCGTCTTTGCCGCCCATCCAAGATGTGTTTCAAGTATCTGCCCCACATTCATTCTTGAAGGAACGCCCAGCGGGTTCAGGACTACATCCACAGGCGTGCCGTCAGGAAGATACGGCATATCCTCCTCGGGCAATATCATTGCCACTACACCTTTATTCCCGTGCCTTCCCGCCATCTTATCGCCAACCTGCAGCTTGCGCTTCATGGCTATGTATACTTTGACAAGCTTGTTTACTCCAGGCGGAAGCTCATCGCCTCTTTTAACTCTGTCAATGCGCTCATCATACCTTGACTCAAGGTAGCGTACATACTGGTTTGCTTCATTGTTTACAATGTCTATTTTTTCTTTCACATCAAAATCAACTATCTTTACGCCGATCAGATGCTCATTCTTTATTCTCTCTATCTGTTTTTCTGCAAGTTTTTTGCCCTTCTGGCATATAACTTCCTTTGTCTTGTAGTCTTTTACCTCATCTAAAACCTTCTGGTCCGCAAGCAGATGTCTTATCTTGCGGAATTTATCTTCCTTTACTATCCGTATTTCTTCCTCCAGGTCTCGCTGAAGCCTCAGAATGTCTTCTTCCTCTATGCTCTTTGCCCTAACGTCTTTCTCTGTGCCTTTTCTTGAAAATACCCTTGCATCTACAACCGTGCCCTCTATCCCCGGCGGCACATAAAGGCAGCTCTCCTTGACATCCTCAGCTTTTTCCCCGAATATTGCTCTTAAAAGTTTTTCCTCTGGAGTAAGCTGCGTCTCTCCTTTCGGCGTTACCTTACCCACAAGTATATCGCCGGGCTTTACCTCAGCCCCGATTCTGATTATGCCGCTTTCATCCAGATCCTTAAGCGCTTCCTCCCCAACATTGGGAATATCTCTAGTTATCTCCTCAGGGCCGAGCTTTGTTTCTCTCGACTCCATTTCAAACTCTTCTATATGGACTGATGTGAAAACATCTTCTTTTATAAGCCTTTTGCTTATGAGGATTGCGTCTTCAAAGTTATATCCTCCCCACGGCATGAATGCAACAAGCACGTTCTTGCCGAGGGCCAGATCACCCATGTCAGTGCAAGGCCCGTCTGCAAGAACACCGCCTTTTGCAACCGCATCGCCTACATTCACTATAGGTTTCTGGTTTATGCATGTAGCCTGATTCGACCTTTGAAATTTCACAAGGCTGTATATATCAACTCCGCCTCCGTCTTCCTTGCTCTTCACAACAATTCTTGAGGCGTCAACACTTTCAACCACGCCTGCTCTCTTTGCCATAACAAGCGCGCCTGAGTCCCTTGCAGCCACATATTCCATTCCTGTTCCTACAATAGGCGCATCTGAAGTAAGCAAAGGCACTGCCTGCCTCTGCATATTGGAGCCCATCAGCGCCCTGTTTGCGTCATCGTTTTCAAGGAAAGGAACCATGGCAGCCGATACGCCGACAATCTGTTTCGGTGATACGTCCATACACTGCACTTCCTTAGGCGTTACCATTCGGAAATCTCCGCCTACTCTTGCAGAGACAGTCTCGCCGACAAGATGCCCTTTTTTATCTACAGGTGAAGTCGCCTCAGCAATAACGAACTTCTCGCCGTCAATAGCAGACAGATATTCAACCTCTTCCGTCACTCTTCCATCCGCAACTTTTCTGTATGGAACCTCTATAAACCCGAATTCATTAACTCTTGCATATGTTGCAAGTGATGTTATCAATCCGATGTTAGGGCCTTCAGGCGTCTCAACAGGACATATCCTTCCGTAATGTGTAGGATGAACATCCCTGACCTCAAAACCTGCACGCTCTCTGGTGAGGCCCCCGGGGCCAAGCGCTGAGAGTCTCCTTTTATGCGTAATCTCAGACAGGGGATTTGTCTGATCCATAAACTGGCTGAGCTGGCTTGTGCCGAAGAACTCCTTAACGGCAGCCATAACAGGTTTTGCATTTATCAGGTCGTGCGGCATTGCTTCATCAAGCTCTGTGAGAGATAATTTCTCTTTTGTTGTCCGCTCCATTCTGACAAGCCCTATCCTAAACTGATTCTCAAGCAGTTCTCCAACGCCTCTTATGCGCCTGTTTCCAAGGTGATCTATATCGTCAACCTCGCCCTTGCCTGTTCTTAATGAAAGCAGGTAACGCACGATCTCAACTATATCTTTATCTGTAAGGACTCTGGTCTCAAGCGGTATATCAAGGCCGAGCCTCTTATTTATTTTCAGTCTGCCGACAGGCGAAAGATCATATCTTCTTGCATCAAAAAAAAGGCCCTTGAACAGTTCCTTTGCTGCGTTGATAGTGGGCGGTTCCCCGGGCCTGAGTTTTCTGTATATCTCAACCAGCGCCTCATCCTGCACATTGACTTTATCCGTCAACAGCGTATCCCTGAGGGAAGAAAGATAATGCACATTATCTATAAATAACAGAGCAAGAGAATCTATCCTGGCAATGAGCATCTTATTGAAAATCTCCTCTGTTATAATCTCATTGCCTTCAAGCATCACTTCCCCTGTAGCAGGATCCACTATGTCCTTAAGCGTAATTCTCCCTATTATATCTTCCTTTGAAATAGGTATTTCCTTTATATGCGAGGCTTCCATCTTCTTTACTGCGCCTTTTGTAATTTTGCTTCCCTCCTTCACAATTAACTCCTTTGTGTGAGGGGCCATTATGTTCTGGACAGCCTTTACTCCGACAAGAATATCGCTGACAACTCTCGTAAAATTATTGCCTTTTATCCTGACCGTTTCTACGGGGTAGAATGTCTTTAGAAGTTCCTCATTGCTGTAGCCAAGCGCTTTGAGCACTATAGTCGCAGGGAGCCTTTTTCTTCTATCAATTCTCACATAGAGGATGTCCTTCGTATCAAATTCAAAGTCAAGCCATGAACCTCTTGACGGTATCACACGGGCCGAATATAAGATTCTGCCGCTTGCGTGAGTCTTACCCTTGTCATGGCTGAAAAACACACCTGGAGAGCGATGAAGCTGGCTGACTATAACACGTTCCGTGCCATTGATGATAAATGTGCCTGTTTCCGTCATCAGCGGTATCTCTCCTATATAAACCTCCTGTTCCCTTGACTCTTTCAGCCTCTTATTTTTGCCTTCGGCCTCATAGATATTGAGCCTTACTTTTATCTTCAACGGAGCTGAATATGTAATGCCTTTCTGAAGGCATTCCCTGACATTGAACTTAGGCTCTTTCATAACATAGCCCAAGAACTCAAATGCAGCTGTTTCGTTATAGTCTGTTATGGGGAAAATACTCAAAATAGCTGCCTGAAGCCCGACATCCTGTCTCTTGTCAGGCGGGACGTCTTTCTGCAGAAACTGCTCATAAGAATTTTTCTGAATGTCTATAAGGTTTGGCACTTCCATGAAAGAAGTAACTTTCCCAAAATTCAACCTTTCTCTGAGAATTGTTGCCATTTTTCTCCCTTTATTTAGTGTTAAGTGTCAGTGTTCAGTGTCAGTCTCTTACAGTTCCAGTTTTTAGTGTCTGTGTCAGTGACAAATCTTACCGACACTAAACACTGACACTGAATACTGATTAACTGACACTGCCACACTATTCACTGACACTCGTTTATTTTATCTCTACCTTTGCTCCCTGTTCTTCAACCTTTGCCTTAATAGAGTCGGCTTCTTCCTTTGTGACTCCGGTCTTAATAGGCTTCGGAGCGCCATCAACAAGGTCTTTGGCCTCTTTGAGCCCGAGTCCTGTAATCTCACGAATAACTTTTATTACCTGGATTTTCTTATCACCCACTGAGGCAAGAATTACATCAAAACTTGTCTTCTCTTCTGCAGCAGCAGGCGCGCCTGCTGCGCCCGGAGCGGCAGCCATTGCCATCGGGGCTGCTGCTGTTACTCCATACCTTTCCTCAAACTCCTTAACAAACTTTGACATGTCAAGCACTGTCATATTGTCAAAAAATTCAAAAACCTGCTCTTTTGTTACTGACATTATTTATCCTCCTTAATTTAACGTAACGCGTAACGTGTCACGCACTTTTTTTATTCTTCAATGCTTCTGCTGCGTATGCAAAACTGCCGACTGTCGCCGACAATGCCGCTGCCATCTTGCTCAGCGGCGCATTAAATACGCCTGCCAGCATACCGAGGAGAATCTCTCTCGGAGGCAGTGCGGCTATGGACTTGATGTCTTCAGCATTGCAAAGCATGCCTTCAACAACTCCGCCGCTTACCTTTAGCTTATTATTCTTTTTGGAATACTCAATGATCTTCTTTGCAACCTGCGCAGGATCGGCATAGCCGATGGCAATCCCGACAGGGCCTTTTAATAAATCACTGATTACAGACAGGCTTGTTTTTGCAGATGCCGCTCTCGCAAGTGTATTCTTTACAACCTTGTACTCAATCCCTGCACCGCGCAACAATCGCCTCAATTCAAAAAGCTCGGCAACGGTTAATCCTTTATAATCCGTCAGAACCACTGCTTTTGCCTTTTTGAATCTATCCTTAAGCTCAGCAATAAGGTGTGTTTTTTCTTCCCTTTTCAGTTTATCCTCCTTTCCCAGAGACGGGGAAAGCGTCTCGGCAGGCCATCCCTGTATATAGGGACGATTAAAGTCCCGACTATGCGTCGGGGCTGCCTACTGTCTCTGACATTATTTAAAATTAAAGTTACCCGCCGAAGCGGGCAACTCTTCACTCTTAACTTTCTTATTTAGCTGCTGTCAGCCTGCCAACATCAACCTTTACGCCGGGCCCCATCGTAGATGATACAGCCACCTTTTTCAAATATTTGCCTTTGCTTGTAGGCGGCTTGGCCTTTATTATTGCGTCAATCACTGCCATGGCATTCTCTATGAGCTTCTGATCATCAAATGAGACCTTGCCAATCGGCACATGTATCAATCCTGCCTTTTCGGTTTTATACTCTACCTTTCCGGCCTTTATCTCTTTTACAGCTTTTGCCAGATCAAAGGTGACCGTTCCAAGCTTGGGATTCGGCATAAGTCCCCTCGGACCCAACAATTTACCAAGCTTTCCAACGAGGCCCATTATGTCAGGCGTTGCAACTACCTTATCAAAATCAAACCAGCCCTGCTGTATCTTTTCAATAAGGTCTTCAGCGCCGACATAATCTGCGCCTGCATCTCTTGCTTCCTTTTCTTTCTCGCCTTTTGCAAATACAATAACCCTTACCTTTTTGCCTGTCCCATGCGGAAGGACAACAGCGCTTCTGACCATCTGGTCTGTTTTTTTGGCATCAATCCCGAGATTCACAGCCATGTCAACAGTCTCATTAAATTTTGTAAAGGAAGCTTTCTTTACAAGACCTATGGCATCCTCAATAGAATACTCTTTTCTTCTTTCAACTTTTTCTCTGGCCTCTTTAATCTTCTTGCCCATCTATCTTCTCCTCGATTCATGATTCATGATGCACGATACATGATTTCATTTAGCCTGAATCTTGTATCCTGCATCTGTATTGTATTAATCTATTACATCTACTCCCATGCTTCTTGCGGTTCCGCTGATAATCTTTACCGCTGCGTCAATTGAGTTCGCATTGAGATCCGGAAGCTTTGTCTGCGCTACTTCTTTGACCTGCGCAGAAGTTATTCTGCCAACCTTGTCTTTATTGGGGGTGCCTGACCCCTTAATAATCCCTGCCGCTTTTTTTATTAATTCGGATGCCGGCGGTGTCTTTGTTATGAATGTAAACGACCTGTCCGAATATACGGTTAAAACAACAGGAATTATAGTGTCACCCAGCGCCTGTGTCTGCGCATTGAATGTCTTGCAAAATTCCATTATGTTGATGCCGTGCGGGCCAAGCGCCGGGCCTACAGGAGGCGCCGGATTTGCCTTTCCTGCAGGTATCTGCAGTTTCACCTGAGCTGTTACATCTTTCTTAGCCATTCAATCCTCCTAATATAAGTCATATAAGGCCTATACGACTTATTCTTAATTATGCCCGTTCCACCTGGAAAAAATTAAGTTCAACAGGCGTCTGCCTGCCGAATATGCTGACCATTACCTTGAGCCTTCCATTGTCCATGTCAACATCCTCAATATATCCAAGAAAATTAGAGAAGGGCCCGTCTGTTATCCTGACTGTCTCATTCTTCTGATACTGTGTCTTAACCTGAGGGGCGTGGCCTTTCTCCATTTGCTGCAATATAACATCAACCTCTTCCTGTGATAATGCCACGGGATTTGATCCCCCCACAAAACCAGTCACTCTCGGCGTCTTCCTGACAAGATGCCACGACTCGTCGTCCAGTTCCATCTCAATAAGAATGTATCCCGGATAGAATTTCTTATTGCTCTCTTTTTTCCCGCCGCCTTTGAGTTCAATTATACGTTCAGTAGGAACCAGAACCTGAGCTATCTTATCCCTAAAATTTTTCTTGTCTGCCTTGTCCTCTATAGCCTGCTTTACCTTTTCTTCCGAACCTGAATAAGTATGCACAACATACCAGTTTTTTCCCATTTCTTACCTCAATAACCTGCTGACTAATTTTGATAATCCGAGGTCCACAACTCCCAAAAACAGAGATACCACCACAACTGCAATAATAACCACCCATGTAGACCCTATAAGTTCGTCTTTGCTTGGATAAACAACCTTTTTAACCTCAATCTTCACTTCTTTAAAGAATTCCTTAATCCTGTTAAACATATTTTCTTTCGCCTTTAATTTTTAATTTAAAATTTTTAACTCTAAACTTTTTAAAGTGGCAGGCCAGGAGGGATTTGAACCCCCAACCCCCGGATTTGGAGTCCGACGCTCTGCCGTTAGAGCTACTGGCCTTTTTATGGCTTTGTCTCCTTATGCGGTGTATGCTTTCTGCAATGCCTGCAGTATTTCTTTCTCTGCAACTTCTCAGTCGTATTCTTCTTGTTCTTCGTCGTTGAATAATTTCTCTCTTTACACTCTGTACACTGAAAAAGAATTATATCGCGCATCTTTTATCTCCCACTCGCTCTAACTTTTAAATTCACTGTATTACCTCTGTCACAACTCCTGCTCCCACTGTACGGCCGCCTTCTCTTATGGCGAATCTCAGTTCTTTCTCCATTGCTATAGGCGCTATCAGCTCT